>Ga0115031_1000339_pt1 | contig 33575 bp, 31 predicted proteins | sample Maine_Asex4_meta_FD_87301 | JGI IMG/M metagenome (GOLD analysis project Ga0115031, IMG submission 87301) | Marine algal microbial communities from Maine, USA - Maine_Asex4_metaG | ecosystem: Host-associated > Algae > Red algae > Unclassified | place: Maine, USA | collected 2015-01-05
GGTGAACCTTAAAATTCCGGCAGGGTCGCAGTCAGGCAAGGTCTTTAGAATGCGTGGCAAAGGCGTCAAGTCGGTTCGTGATGCATTTGAGGGCGATTTGTTTTGCAAGATTCAGGTCGAGACACCAGTTAATCTGACCAAAGAGCAAAAGACGATGCTGCGTGAACTGGATAATGCCTTAATCGAAGGCACGGCCAAGCATAGCCCTGAGCAACATGGCTGGGGTGATAAAAGCACATCGTTTTTAGACAGCGTTAAAGACTGGCTAACCGGAGATAACAAATCGTGAATAAGATTGCAGTGGTTGGTGCAGGTGGACGCATGGGAAAAACGCTGATTGAGGCGTGCCATAATGATGAAAACAGCGTTTTAACCGCGGCAACGGTTTCACAAACAAGCTCCCTGCTCGGCGCTGATGCCGGTGAGTTAGCAGGTGTTGGTAAAAATGCCGTGGCGCTGGTAACAAGCTTAGATGAGGCGGCAGAGTTTGATTTATTAATCGACTTTACAACCACCGACGCTACCATGGTGCATCTTGATTGGTGTGTGGCTCACAATAAAGCCATCGTTATCGGTACGACGGGGTTTAGCGATGCGCAAAAAGATAAAATTCAAACCGCAGGTAAGACCATTCCCGTTGTGTTTGCACCTAATATGAGCGTGGGCGTTAACCTTTGCTTCAAGCTATTGGATATGGCGGCGCGGGTATTAGGCGATACGGTGGATATCGAAGTGATCGAAGCGCATCATCGTCATAAAATTGATGCACCTTCTGGCACGGCGCTGGGGATGGGTGAGGTGTTGGCCAATGCACTGGATCGCGATCTTAAAGATTGTGCGGTTTATGGGCGTGAAGGGGTGACGGGTGAGCGAGATCGTAAGACGATAGGCTTTGAAACCATTCGCGCAGGTGATATTGTCGGGGAACATACGGTAATGTTTGCAGACATTGGTGAGCGTATTGAAATCACCCACAAAGCGTCAAGCCGTATGACTTTCGCTAAAGGTGCTGTGCGCGCGTCCAATTGGTTAGTGGGTAAAGCGCCAGGCGTTTACAGCATGCAGGATGTGCTGGATTTGAATTAAGAGTTTTCTATTTATGAGCGCAAATACACGATGGTTTTGGTTGGCACTGTTTACCATAACAGCTTGGTTACTGTATTTATTGGCGCCCATACTGTTGCCATTTGTTGCAGGTGCCTTGCTGGCTTATCTTGGCGACCCTTTAGTTGATCGCTTAGAGACTTACAAACTGTCGCGAACCACCTCGGTGCTTATCGTATTTGTGGTTGTTTTTGCGATCATGCTGCCGTTTTTTGTGCTGATCATTCCGCTGCTTGAAGACCAGATTGTAAGTTTTGCTAAAAAGCTGCCCGGTTATATACGGTGGTTTGGGGGCTCACTGGAGCCGTTTCTTGCAAACTTTGGTATCTCAATGCCAGACGTTGACGGAGAAGGCCTTGCCAATACTTTGTCAAATGAATGGACTAAAGCGGGCGGTTTGCTCAAAAGCCTAGTAGGCACCTTGTCTAAATCGGGCTTAACCTTGCTGAGCTGGGCGGCGAATATCGTGTTAATCCCTGTCATTACGTTTTATTTACTGCGCGATTGGGATCGTTTGGTAAGTTACATTCGTGAGTTGTTGCCGCGTAACCTTGAGCCTTTAATTGTTAAGTTAGCTAAAGAGTCTGATGAAATGCTGGGCGCGTTTATGCGCGGTCAAGTGTTGGTTATGCTGGCGCTTGGTACCATCTACAGTGTAGGGTTAAGTATTGTTGGGGTAGATTTTGCGCTGCTTATCGGGATTGTCTCGGGCATTATTAGTTTTATTCCATACATGGGTTTGATTGTCGGTATTGGTATTGCCAGTGTTTCTGCGTTGGTCGAAACAGGCAGCATGGTGATGGTCTTTTGGGTGTTTTTTGTGTTTGGCTTCGCCCAGTTACTTGAAGGCTTCTTTTTAACCCCTCTGCTGGTTGGGGATCGCATAGGGCTGCACCCCGTCACAGTTATATTTGGCGTGTTGGCCGGTGGTCAGCTGTTTGGATTTTTTGGAGTGTTATTGGCGTTGCCGATGTGCGCGGTATTGGCTGTACTGCTGCGACATGCACACGACTCTTATCTTGACAGTCAGATGTATAAAGAATAATGCCTCAACAAATGATACTAAACGTTGCCACAGGTGACGGTCTGAGTTTTGAGTCGTTTTATAGCTCAGAGGCCAATCAAGACTTGGTGACGCTGCTCGGTGCTTTTTCTGAAGGTTCGGACTCCAGTCAGATGTTTATTTGGGGGGAAACGCACAGTGGGAAAACTCACCTGTTACAGGCGTGCTGTAATTATGCCACCAACCTTGGGCAGCGAGTGTCATACCTGCCACTAAAAGCCTTAGCGGATTATGGGCCGGGTGTAACGCACGGTTTAGACACCATGGACTTGGTGGTTATCGATGATGTGAACCTCATTGTGGGGAATCGTGATTGGGAAGAGGCTTTATTTGATTTAATTAATCACTCAAGAACGAGCCAGCAGCGCTTGTTGTTCAGTGGAACTGAAAACCCACGCCACATAAAATGCTCCCTGCCTGACTTTGCTTCGCGGCTGATTTGGGGAGAGACCTATAATCTGCAGAGCTTATCCAATGAAGATAAGGGAGCGGCATTAAAGCAGCGTGCAGCGAAGCGTGGTATTGACCTAAATGATCGCGTATTGGATTATCTGAGTCGTCATTACCCTCGCGATATGGGCTCTATGCTGACGATCTTAGAGGTTTTGGACCAAGAAAGTATACGTCGACAAACCAAAATTACGGTGCCTTTTGTAAAGCAGGTTCTTTAGCCTGCAGCCGGTTTGTGCTCTGCCGATTACAATCGTTAAATATCTTGATAGGCCCTTGATTATCTAAAGCGGCATCCCTATCTAGTTAATAAGTCTCAATTTAAACTACGCTTAAGGATACCCATGGACGCTAAAACATTGCTTGATGAATTATTAAAAACAGGGCGCGATATGGCGGCAAAAGGTCAGTCTGCTGTTGAGAAAAAACTTGATATTGAAGCGCCAGGTGAAAAGCGCGATGCGACCATCTCCGGGCTGAAAACAGGTGCGATTGCAGCAGGTGTGATGGCGCTATTGGTGGGTACAAAATCTGGACGGCGGCTGTCAGGGTCCGCTTTAAAGTTAGGAAGCCTTGCGGCAGTGGGCGGAATCGCTTGGCAGGCGTACAAGAACTGGTCGGCGGCGGGCGCTGCTGAGGCCACAGCGAATAACGATACTAAAGCGCTAGAAGTGTTACCGGTTAATAAGTTAGACGAGTCAGCGGCCAATGATCGCAGCTTAACGCTATTAAAAGCGATGATCGCAGCGGCAAAGGCTGATGGACACATCAACTCAGCTGAAATGCAGGATATAAACCAAAAAGTCTCTGACTTTGGTTTATCAGGGGATGTTGAAGGATTTGTACAAAGCGAAATTGCCACACCCACGACGCCAAGTGAGTTGGCCGCATTGGCCGTTAATCCTGAGATAGCATCAGAAATTTACCTGATTTCATCGATGTTAATTGACAAAAATAATGTAACAGAAAGAGCCTATCTTGAGAAACTAGTGACCGCGCTGGCGCTACCGGATGATTTGCTAGTTGAACTTGAAACCGCCAAAGATGAGGCGATTGCATTGATGTAACGAGATTGTCAGGCGCTACACCTCAAGTTGCGTCGATGGCAGAGGTGTAGGTCTTAGATTTGTTATTAAATTAAGGCTATTCGGCGTTTAATACCGCCTCAGCGTCTGCCAATCGGGCTAAGGCCTTTTCTGACACTTCAGGGTATTGAGGGTTTAGGTGCTCTAGTGTTTGGCGAATAATTTTGGCTACCTCTAGGCGCATATACGGCTTATCATCTGCAGGGATAGCAAACCAAGGCGCCGCATCGGTTGAGGTTTGCATGAGCGCATCTTCATATGCTTGTTGGTATTGGTCCCATAGGGCGCGTGCGCCTAGGTCTGAGCTGGAGAATTTCCAGTTTTTCTCTTGGTTGTGAATGCGCGATAAGAAGCGCTTTTTTTGCTCCTCTTTTGACACATTGAGAAAGAATTTTAAAACGGTCGTGCCGTTGTTAACCAAGTGCTGCTCTGCGTTATTAATAGAGTCATAACGGTCTTGCCAGAACCCTTGTGCGTTATCCTCATGTATTTCGATGCGCTGTCCAACTAAATACTCAGGGTGGACCTTAATGACCAACACTTCCTCGTAGTAGCTGCGGTTAAATACACCGATTCTGCCGCGCTCTGGCATTTTGCAATGAGTACGCCACAAAAAATCATGATCTAGCTCTTCTTTGGACGGTTGTTTAAACGAGTAGACCTGAAAGCCTGCGGGGTTAACGCCCGTCAGCACAGAGCGGATAGTGCTGTCTTTGCCCGCAGCGTCCATTGCTTGAAACACTAATAGTAAAGAGTGTTTGTCCTCTGCATAAAGCCGATGCTGCAGTTCTGCTATGGCTTTTACTTCCGTTTTAAGTTGTTTTTTAAGTGCTTTTTTATCGGTTTTCGCCGGCGGTGTGGTACTTAATTTAGAAAAATCGAAATTGCCATCGGCCGGGACTTGGTAGGTATTTTTCACAGTAGGCTCCATGTTTTCTGTCAGCTTAGACCAGTGCGTTTAAGTGTGCAAATTTTGGAGGGTTATTCCTTTCAGATAGCCATAAGTAGCCATTCATCCTCTTCCTTGTAGCTAATGTCAGATCGCTCAACCTAATGTGATAGGTAAATATTAAAAGCGAAATTTAGCACTAAAGGGAAGTTTTATGTTTAAGTCCAATCAGCCATTTAGAATGCTGTTATTAACGTTTTAGCAAATGATACGGGAGTTGGTCGCTATAATTCTAGCACAAATCCTTATTCTTTGAAAGGCGGGAACGTCACGGTTACTAATAACCGCATAGTTTATAAGCCCAAGCAAGGTTTCATCGGGCAGGATAAACTCTGGTATGTGTTTAAAGATTCTCAAGGTAGAGCCAATAGTGCACAGGTCACTATTAATGTAACGGGCGCTGCGGCTTACCCTGTTGCCATTACCGATAACATTATTACCAACGTCAACACAGTAAGAACCTTTAATGCATTGGCCAATGACACCGGTGCAGGTTTGCGCATTACCAGCGTCAATGGGTATTCTAGCAAGGGTGGAAGGGTGTTTATTGTTAATGGACAGCTACGTTATATACCAAAATCTGGCTTTCGTGGATCAGATAACTTTTGGTACGTTATTCGCGATAGCTTAAATCGGTCGAACTCGGCCAAGGTCAATGTCACCGTTCGTTAACCTTAAGTTGATGAGTCATTAAATAAAGAGGGGGGCAGATTGCCCCCTCTTTATTTTAGTTTTTCACCCTTGCGGTTCTTCATCTCGCCGCTTTGGTATACACTTGCTCAATTCTCAAACTACATCAAAATAATTATGGAAAAAGATAAGTCATCATCGTCTATGTTGGACCACCAGCTTAAGTCCAGAACGATTGTTATTGCGAGCGATATCAACCAGAAGCTAGCAAAAAGCGTGTCTGAGCAACTACTGATGTTAGCAAGTGACAGTGACGCGCCAATTCGTTTGATTTTAAACTCTCAAGGTGGTCACGTTGAAGCCGGCGATACCATTTTTGACATGATTCAGTACGTAGAGCCCGCGGTTAAAATTATCGGCACCGGTTACGTTGCTAGCGCGGGTGCATTGATTTTCGTTGCTGCCGAGAAAGAAAATCGCTTTTGCCTTCCACAAACGCGCTTTTTATTGCATCAACCAAGTGGTGGTGCTGGCGGTTCTGCCTCTGACATCAAGATTCAGGCAGAGGAAATTATTAAGATGCGCCTGCGGTTGAATAAGATTTTTGCGCAGCGCACAGGCCAATCACTTGAGCGTATTGAAAAAGATACCAACCGCGATTTTTGGATGGATACAGCTGAGGCCATTGAGTATGGGCTGCTGCACAAAGTTATTGTAAAGAGTTCTGAGCTAGACTAAGCAATTCAAAACCTCTTGTTAAAAAAAAGCCGCAGATTGCTATATTGCAGTCTGCGGCTTTTTTATATCTAAGGTGGTGATTAATACGATGGTTAGCTTAGCAGCGTCTGGCTAACAGCTCATAAACCGGTAATATTCTTATCAAGCGTTTCTTTCTAGTTGATTTAAAATGGCGCAGTTGGCGGCCGACTCTTCACCCCCACAGCACGCGTCGGAGATCGCTTTGAGGGTGCTGTGCATGGTCGATAGGGCTGTCATTTGGGCATTTAGGTCATCAAGTTTTTGCTCGGAGAGACTTTTGACTTCAGCACAGGTGTGGATGTCACGGCTGACAAAAATTGCCAAGAGGTCGCGACACTCTTTTAGCGTGAAGCCAACTGACTTAGCACTTTTAATAAAGGTGAGAAAAGATAAGGTACTCGCCGGATAATCACGATAGCCGCATTCGCTGCGAGGAGGGGGCGGTATGAGTCCTTCTTTTTCATAGTAACGAAGGGTTTCTATGGACATATCGCTTTTTTTTGAAAGTTCGCCGATCTTCATCCTTAGCCTATTTCTTAAAATGAGTAAGGCTAGTATAAACTCTGTAGCTCACTGTAGAGTCAAGTAGTGTTTAGGGGGATAAACCAGAACTTCTCGGTGGGGTATGTGAGAAAAATTCTTGTTCTTGAAATAGCGTGATAAAGTCATCAAGTTCAAGTGGTCTAGAAAACAGGTAACCCTGCACCGCAGTGCAGCCTAACTGTTTGATCAGTTCATATTGCGCGGAGACTTCGACGCCTTCGGCGGTTACTTCAAGCCCTAAGCTGTGTGCAGAGTCGACGGCAGCCTTGATCACTAAGTATTTTTTATCATCAAGCATTGCGTCATCTAGCAAGCTTTTATCCAGTTTTAAACGCGTAAAGGCACCTTGTTGAAGACTCATAAACGACGTGGCGCCCGTACCATAGTCATCAAGTGCCACACTCAACCCCATCTCTTTAAATTTAAGCAACGCCTGTGTGGCGTGTTGGCTATTCACAAATGCACTAGACTCGGTGATTTCAAGTTCTAAAGAAGCCGATAAGCTGGGTTTGCCGGATAATTTCTTGGCGACATACTCATAGAAGCACTTATTTTTTAGCTGATAAGGTGACACATTGACTGCTATTTTTAGGTCTTTATCGGTAGTGGATTTTAGTTGTTTAATCATCTCTAACGACTGATCAAAAATGAATTGACCGATATGGGTGATGAGCCCACTGGCTTCAGCAACCGCGATCACCTCATCTGTTGGCACTGGGCCAAGCTCTGATGAGTTCCAGCGGATCAACACTTCACCGCCCATTAAACGCAACGAGGGGCTTTCATAAACCGGTTGAACAACCGCTCTTAGTTCGTGTTTTTCTAGTGCTTTGCTCAAACTTTGATGAATGATAAAGTGTCGGTCCCAGTCGGATACCTCGCTCTCTTGATAAGCTGCGTGCTTGGCACCGGATTTCTTTGCAGAATACATAGCAATATCTGCGAATCGTATGAGATCCTTAGCACTTTTGGCACTCTTACCGCTGGTGCTCATCCCCATGATTAGGCCTATATTTAACTCATAGTCACCCACTTTATAATCTGAGCCCACTTTGTGTTGCAAATCTATTGCAAGCTTTTGAAGCTGTTCTGCGGGTAGGTGGTCAGGGATTGTTATAACAAACTCATCATCCCCAAACCGAAATACCTCCACATCACTATTGAGCAGTTCTATGCACGCTTGTTGCAAGCGGCGTCCCATTTGGCGCAACACATCATCGCCGACATCGTGGCCAAATAAATCGTTAATTTTATTAAAATGCTCGGCATCTACAAAAAGAATATGGAAGTATTTTTGATCCTTTTTGTACAGTGCAAAGTACGTCTCTAAACGCTTTTCGAGCATAACGCGATTGGGTAGCTGAGTAATATTGTCCAGGCAAGACGCCGCGTACACTTTGCGGTGCATATGAAAAGATTGATGAGTAAAAAAGATGCCGCCTAATGAAAACCCAATAATAATGGCACTTAAACTAAATACGTCCATTTGGGTAAAGGCATAAAAGAACCCATCAAATATATGGCTGCTTGAGCTATGTGGGGACAATAAGCTAATGGTAGTGAGCACAATCCCAAGCCAGATGACTGAGGCGGCAAAAGCACCGGACGCTGCCATTACGATGACGACAAACGTAAATGACATTCCAAGTTCAATTAAGTACTCAGAGAATTGATATATCTGCACGGTAAGGCACAGATAAATAGCTGTTGCCAATACCCAAGCTGTCGGCTTTATTTGGTTAGAGAGGGTAAAGTAGACAAGGCAAAGCGCTGAAATTAAAGCGGTATAAAGATCTATCCACGCCATTTTCTCTAAACCCATGGTGCCGAACGCAATTGCACACAGAAGGGTGATGGCAAATGTGATAACAATAGCCAGGCGTAATAATTTCTTACTGCACAAGTGGTTACTTGTTGCGTCGATCTTGGCTTTTATGAGCTGATCCATCAATTATCCGGTGCGTAATTATGGCAATAGAAATGGCGTAACTTTAAAGCAATTACATAACTCAAGCACTAAACAGCAGACAGTCGGATGCCGGTGGTCTGGACAACAGGTGAGATGTTGTCACTCCCGCTTATTGATTGTAGCGATGGATAGTTGATTGGGTTAAGTTTAACGCGGTGGACTCTATCACTTAAATATAAGAATGCAGTGAAAGAATCGTTATATAATAACGACTCTTCCAATTTAAAAATAGTAATAAAGGTCGCGCTGTTATGAGTACTAATGAAGAAAGGGATATCGAAAAAGTCTACTCCACGCCGGAGTTTGTTGCAAAGTTAAGACGTCTAGCTGATGCGCTTGAAAGTGGTGAGAAATTCGAAATACAAATAGCAGGTGAGAGAGTTTACGTGCCAGTTCGCGCCGAGTTTTCTGTTGAGCACGAAAAAGATAGCTCAGAAGAAGAGATTGAATTTCAAATCAAATGGTCTCACTCATAGCTTGATAAACGCTCTGGCCTTCAAGGCGCGACTCTTTCCTGACTGTTTGCGAGGGGTAAAGAGAGGCAGAAGGCCATAGCGATAAAAGCGGTGGATATCCAGAGACACCCTGTCAGTCCATACTGTTGATATCCCCAACCTGAGAGCAGTGTGCCTACCAGTCTTCCTCCTGCATTTGCCATATAATAAAACCCTACGTTCATCGCCACTTTGTCATCTGAGGCATAAGCTAGAATGAGATAAGAGTGCACTGCTGAATTGATTGCAAACACGATACCAAAGACCGCCAGTCCCACGATAACAGTTGTTTGAGGCGGATAGCCCAGCGTCAGCGCTAACGCCATGATCGCCGGTACAAGACAGAGCAAAATTGACCAGTTGCGGGCGGTTGAACCTTGAGGCGCATTGCCGTCTAGTTTAAGTAGTCGCGGTGCGCTAGCTTGCACTACGCCGTAGCCAATAACCCATAGCGCCATGAAGGTGCCAACGTCGGTAAAGCGCCAATTTAAAACGCCGCTTAAAAACACGGGCAACGCCACCACAAACCAAACGTCTCTGGCACCAAATAAAAAGAAGCGCGCTGCGGACAACCAATTAATCGCGGCGGTTTGTGAGAATATTTGGCTAAATTTAGGTTTTACGTTGGCCTTTCCTAAATTTGAGGGGAGTAAATAAAGCGTAATGACCAGAGCAATTGCTAAAAATAGCGCAAGGGTAATCAGCGCCCCTCTAAACCCTAAGCACTGTAATAACGCCGCGCCAAGGAAAAAACCGACCCCTTTTAATGTGTTTTTAGAGCCAGTGAGAACGGCCACCCACTTGAATAACTGTGCATCAGCGTTTTTACTAACAAGCGTTTTAACGCACGTCTTAGCAGACATTTTATTAAGGTCTTTAGCGATGCCTGAAAGCGCTTGGGCGAACATGACATAGGCGACGGTGAGCACGGTGTCAGGCGCGGTTAGCAGGCTCAGTGCGATAATCTGCAGGCCCATGCCAACATGCAAAGTGACATTTAAACCCAGTCTAGAGGCAAGATAGCCCCCTACTAAGTTGGTCAGCATCCCAAACAATTCATAAAATAGAAAAAGCGAGGCAACCGAGAAGGCTGAGTACCCGAGTTGGTAGAAATACAGCACCACCAACATGCGAATAGCGCCATCGGTTAGCGTAAATGCCCAGTAGCCCCCGGTAATGGTGAGATAATTGCGCAGAGCAGTGGTCACTGTCGTTATCAGGTTTGGTCGAGTTTATTTATAGTAGCGCCCGTCTGCATAAATCCAGCCCCCTTCTTTTTTACCCTTGGGGTCGTGATGGGTCCAGTGCAGCACGCCGCCACGGTTGTTCCACTCATATCGTCCTTTAATTTTGATCTTATCGCCTTCAGTTACCGGGGCGCGGGGTGACAAATCAATATTGTGAGCGACCAGTAGGGTAATGTCTGGGGCCAGCTTAATTAAGAATTTTTGATGCTGACTGCCTTTTTTGTCATCTTTAAGGTTTTTTATGACGGTGGCTTCTGTGCTCATCCAAAAGCGCGAATTGTAGTCTTCCTTGGCCGCACGAATTTTTGCATGAAGCTGGCTTGGATTGTCAACGGTCGGGCTTTTGTCACTAGCCAGGTTTGAACCGTTCTGGTTATCTGTTGAGCTACCGTCTTTTGTGAGGTAGTTATAACCACCAACCACTCCTGCGATAATAAGACCTGCGATGACCCTGCCGAGTTTATTATTAAATTGCATTATTTTTTGCCTTGTTTGAGATAGGACATGATTTCTTGCCTCGCCTCTTTCATTATGGAGTCACGATCCAAACTATCAAGTATCTCGGCGACCGCGAGCTTAGCGCCGCTTTCCCCCCACGATTTTCCTTTAGCCAGATACTGCTCGGCCGCACGCCCAATGACTAAGGTGCTGTACCACGCAATTGCACCTTGCGTAACACCCGTCAGCACCGTGGAAAGCCCCACAGTGGTTATCTTAAGCGCGGATGAGGCGATGTTGACCACCCAAAATGAGCCGTACAATAAAATCATTTGAGCAGCGATGCTTTTGATGAGTTCGCCTGCTTCCATTTTACTCATCGGCAAGCCGTAAATTCGCGACAAATGGACAATCAGGCTAACGTCAATGGCCGCTGCGGCAATGACATCGGCAATGGGAACCGGGTTAAGTGCGACGGCGACCCCTTTGCCCATACAATATAAATTAATTACACGTGCACCCACTTCACGGCGCACGGCGAGCATGCGCTCACCCACCTGTTCACTAAGCTGGCCGGCAAATAAAGAGGCATTTAGCGCTGACAGGGTTTTGCCTTCCGCCTCAATAATGTCCCACAGGCGAGATTTTAGATTAATAATGTCAGCAGGACGCTGCCGTGTGGTTTCGTGTTCATTGCCAAATTCATCTTCGCGGATGATGATTTGCGTGCTGGGGGAGGCTGCCGTAAAAACAATATTTTCAGGTGCAATAATGCCGGTGACTCGGTCACGGATAATCGTGCGCAGTTGACGCAGCTCGTTTTCATTATATTGGTCGGCTTTGTTAACCACGAGAATGATAGGGCGTTTAGCCTGCGCGACGGTTTGCAGGGCTTTTAGCTCAACGTCCGTTAGGTCGCTATCTACCACAAACAAAAGTAAATCAGCGCGCTCTGCTACCTCATGAGCGAGTGCCTCACGCGCCTCGCCGTCAATTTCATTAATGCCCGGCGTGTCGATGAGGTATACGCCGCCTGCATCGACTTCTTGCCATGCTTCCATATCGGCGGTTTTCGTTTCACCATGTAGCAGGCTGACGCTAAACGCTTCGCGGCCAACCAATGCGTTAAGTACTGAGGATTTACCCACACTGACGCGGCCAAACACCGCGATGTGCAGCTGGCCTTCTTCCAGCTTTTCCAGCATCTGACGAATAACTTGATAATCTGCCTGCAGGCCTTTACGTACGGACTCAGGAACCCGTTCATCATTGAGTAATTGGGAGAGGCTTTCTTTAGCAAGATCAAGGTGGTTGTCACCTGTTTTTTTAAGCTTATCTTGCCCTGCAGGCTTAAGATCAGCTTTCTTTTCAGCGCCTGAAAACCAGCTAAACACCGATTCGGGAATGATGCCATCTTTAAATAGCTGCGTCAGGCTGTCTTTGGCCTGTTCAAGTGTGCTGGCATCTGATTTGTCAGATTGAACCGCGTTGTTATTTTTTTGTTTATGATCGCTCATGCTATTGTCCGTTGCATCTTTAGTGACATCGTCTGTCTCGTGGCTAGTGTTTAGCGTTGTTTTCTGATCGCTGCTCAAACACTAGCTTGGCAAATAATTTGGCGCGAGAGTCTAGGTTTTCTGTCAACATCTCTTTAAACGTTAAGGCCGCCGGCGCCGCTTTTAGTTGCCCGCGCTGCTCTAGTGTTTTGCTGACTGAATGACCCAGTGCATCAAAAATCATCCCGTAGGCAACCGCGTGAACCAGCCCGCCTGCGACGGTTCCAATACCAGGGAACGCTTTCAAACCATTCCCCGCCACAGCCAATACCAATGGGACACTTTTCTTCATTTGGTCTTGGCTAAAGTCTAAGAATTTATCGATATCTAACTGTTTAACAGGTGAGTCGTAGAGTTCGCAGAGTGCTTTGACCATACGGGTGCCAAGGTAGCCTTGAATCACAATATCTGCACCAGGACTCACCGAAGCCATCGCGCCCACAACTGCTTTTCGTGTGCTGCTCTTGACAATGGCGGCGGCTTTTTCGCGCCTGAAACCGACTTTTTCCGCATCGAGTTTCTGTTTTACCAAAACAAAGACGGAGGCATCGCGTAAGGATTCTAATAAGTGACTTTGATCATCAATTTCAGATTGAAGCGCTTGGGCAAGCTCATTTACATCGGCTTGGCGGGTTCTAATGAGCGCCGACTCTTTACCGTCTTTATCGATACGAACCACTTCCTCGCGCCCGCCAGATTGCACAAACACCAGTCGTGCATTGTCGGCCATTCGTTCGTTAAACCGCTGTTTTAACAGCTGGCGTTCTTCGTGGTTATAGCGATCGCTTTTGTTTAAGGCAACGATTAGGGGCTTGCCGAAACTCAATAGCGCTTGAATATCATCAAACTGCGTGCGCGATAAGTCTGAATCGGTCACATACACAACGATCTGAGCCCTGATGGCCTCATCATTGGCCATTTCATCGAGTGAGCCGCTAGCCTCATTCCTGCCCGGTAGATCGGTAAGCGCTAGCTGATCGCCTGACATTGAGGACCAAGTGTACCGAGAAATTTCCTGAGTTGATCCGCCTTTGACACTAGTGTCAATGCTGGCCTCTGGTAGCAGGCTTTTAATAATAGAACTTTTACCCGTACTGACATTGCCAAACAAGGCAACGTAAATGGTGCCGCTTGCTTTGCGCGCTTGAAGCCGCTCTAGTTCGCGCGTTAACTCAGCGGTATCCATGCCGGCTTTTTCGGCATGTTCAATGTCTTGCAGCACACTTTCTTGCGTGATGTTTTCATTGTCTAACAGCGCAGCGCTTTTTGACGGCTTTAATAGCTTATAGACCAGCCACACAGCGCCAAGAATAAACAGTGCAATTATGCCAAGGTATGTATAGGACAACGCGGTGGGCAGTGCCTGTATGCGATCCCATATATCCAATACGCTGCGCGTGGCAAAAAATATAAAAAGTAAAAAAAGTACGGCCGAGATGGCAACAAGCCCCGCCATAAGACGTCTAAATGTGGTTCCGGCTAGTTTCATTGTTATTTGGTTATTTACGTTTATTATCGTCGCTTGAGTTTAACACGAGCGAATTAATCGAGTTTAAAATTCTAAGATTTACGCGCGTTCTTGTGCAATCTACCGACTATCGCGATAAATTATCAATTCATCATGGCTGAGTAAGGACATACGGTAGAAGTTCGTTAACTTATCACTGTGGCGCAAGCACAAACAAATCACGTTTAAGGTAAAAAGGATTTTACAAAGCGAGTTCAGAATTTTTTTGTTGCCGTTTCAACTAGCCCCCGAGAGGGTAGCAATTTGAACCCGTTTTAACGTTGTTTGTACTGCGTCATTAGTAGCTTTTGCTCTGTAGCTCATCCAAGCCTGCTTGCAGGTTTGGATAAAACAGCGCTGACCGTGCCCCGAGACTGGGCGATCTAGTATGAAAATACTATCCGCGATGAAAGTCGGCCAGTACACCACTCCATGGAACCGGTTATCTTCTTGGGGAGGTTCGACGTGACAATACTAAAAATAATCTTCAATATATTGTTACGGCGGATTTCTCCAGGATTTATTACAGCTTGCCACTGCTTTTAATGTTCAAATAACTGTTGATGAGTGACACGCCTAGTTTTTGCGGTGTCACATCAACGGCGATGACCCCTTGATTAGTTAATGCATCAAATGCCACTTTGCGTTGCTGCAGGTAGTGGTGGGTCGCGCTGGTTCTTAAGGCCGTTTCAATGTCCTTTGGCGGGGTTTTTAATACGTCATCTAAGCGCTGTTCTCGAAGGCTTGCCAGTAGTACCAAATGGCGACGCTTTAGTAGCCGCACGGCTGCTTGAAGCTCGGCACTGTCCTCATCTCTTACGTTGCTTAATATAATGATTAACGCACGCTTTTTATGACGCACTAACAAATCACTCGCCGCTTGAGTAAAGTCAGGCGCCGCCGTACCAGGCTGTAGGTCATACGTCATATTGAGCAGGCGCTGAATCGTCTGGTAACCCTTTTTTGGGCTCATCCAACGGTTGCTGCCACCAAAGGTACTTAAACCTACCGCGTCACCTTGGCGTAGTGCGACGTATGACAGCATGAGGAGTGCGTTGAGCGTGTGATCAAAGTGTGACAACTCATCGTCCATTGCGCGCATACGGTGCCCACAGTCGATGAGAAATATGACCTCCTGATCACGTTCGTCTTGATATTCACGCGAAATAACTTTTCGAATACGCGAGGTTGCTTTCCAGTCGATCTGGCGAATACTGTCACCTTCTCGGTATTCTCGAAGCTGATGAAAATCCTGCCCCTGTCCTCGGCGCGGTTTTTTAATAATGCCCAGCTGGCTTAACTGGTTATCAGTGGCGAGCAAATTTAAATGCGGTATTGCTGAAAAATTGGGATATACGCGAACTTCGCTATCTAATGATAGGCGGTAATCGCGCTCCCACAGCCCCAAATATGAATGCAGATGAAACTGCACACCAATAAAATTGAATTTACCCCGAGCCTTGGCGATCAGCTGATAGCGCACCTCGGCGGTACTGTGTTTATCTAAGCTAAGGTTCAGCGGCAAGCCTATCGCTTCAAATTCGCTAGGGAAGTGATCGATAACATCAAACGTATAAGGCCACTTTGATGGATTGGTGAGTGTCAAACTCACGGTGCGCTTAACGCTCAGCGGTATTGACGCGTTGATGTGGCGACTCGCTTCAGGCACGGCGCGACTGTACAGCATCGCCATGTCCAATATCGCAACGATTCCTGCAATAGCTAATCCCGCTTGCCAAATAAGTACAGCAGGCGGCCAAAAGCCTGCAAGCAGCGCCAGCGCAATGAGCACGGCAAATAGTTTGTAAAGGTGTCTGCCTGGAATAGGTAACGTCATGGTGCAGGTTATTGCCTTGGAGCATCAATGCTTTGGATAACAGAGTGTAAAATCTGATCCGTTGAATACCCCTCTAGTTCCATCTCGGGTGCAAGTGCGACTCGATGACGCAGTACCGGTAAGCACACGGCTTTTACATCGTCAGGCGTAATAAAGTCACGCTGCTGGATGAGCGCTTCGGCGCGGGCGGCTCTAATTAATGAAATACTGCCCCGTGGCCCTGCACCAACGCTTAAGCCTTGCCACTGCCGCGTGGCTCTAACGAGGTTAACCGCATAATCGATCACCTGCTGATCAGCTTTTACTTCTGCTGCCATTGCCTGTAGCGCGAGGATTTGCGCTGGTGAGGCGACCGTTTTAACGCGTGACAGATTGAGCTGGTCGCCGGTTTGCTTATTGGTCACCGCAGCCACCATAAGACTTTCTTCCTCTTTTGAGGGGTACTCAATAAATACTTTCAGCAAAAAGCGGTCTAATTGCGCTTCAGGTAAAGGGTAGGTGCCTTCCTGTTCTAGCGGGTTTTGAGTGGCTAACGCCATAAAAGGCAGCGGGACAGGGTGTGATTCTCCTTCGATGGTCACTTGGCGCTCTTGCATGACTTCAAGTAACGCTGATTGCGTTTTAGCCGGCGCCCGGTTTATCTCATCGGCTAACAATAAGTTGGTAAATACAGGCCCGCGGCGCAGGTTAAATTCATTGGATTTAAGATCAACGATGGTGTGACCTGTCACGTCAGCGGGCATGAGGTCAGGGGTGAATTGAATTCTAGAAAACTGCCCCTCAAATGTTTTCGCTAAGGCTCTCACCAACAGTGTTTTACCCAGTCCTGGCACACCCTCAATCAAGATATTTCCACCTGCGATTAATGCAATGATGGTTTGATGGATCACATCTGCCTGCCCAACCACGGCATGGCTGATTTGCGTTTTAATATTGGTGATTAACTCACTAACTTGATCTGCTTGCATCGTTGTCATAAACGGGTCCTGATGTGTTCGAGTTGCTTGATTGTTTCGGTGAAGTCATGAGCGCTGGTGCCAATATTGCCGTAGAGCGTTTTTTGTAGCTGCGCCTCGCTATAATAGTCTACGCGTTTGCTCAACAGTTGAATCTGATCGTATTGCGGTAGGGCGCTCCAACCTGGAATGCGTTTGGCTAAATGTTGCTGGGTGCTTAAGCGGGTGCTCTGTAGTAACACCTGCTGATTTTTCTGTTTCCAGTAGTAGGCGCCTGAGGCATCGATATGTTCTAGCAGGTTGCGCCTATCTTCATTTTCTTTTTGAATGAGCGGGCCAAAGCGGCGCGATACCCTAAGTATCCAAAATATAAACAATAGGCCTAAGGTAATAACAAGCGCCCACCAGTATCGCCAAATCAGTTCGAACAAGCTGGCTGTGTCATCGGAATGAATCAACCAGATGGCGTTAGGCTGCTGTAAATCGGCTGCTCCTGTCTTTGCAGGCTTACCCCTGACGATATGCCATAGTATTTCTGCATGATCGTATTCGCCAAGGTTGAAGTTGTCGATAAAGTCTAAATTAGACACTACTGTAACTAGGCCATTTTTGACAGGTTGGCGAATCGCCACGTTTTTGCCATCTATCGTAATTTCCTCCAGTCCTAATACCGTATCATCGCCCTTTAAGACAATCGATTTGTAATAGTCTGGCCCTAACGAAAGCGGGCGGTCTGAGCCTTTTAACGTAATGTTTTTAGCTGTGTCGCCATCAAATTTAATTCTGTCGTGAAGTTCCACATTGAGAAATTCTTGTAAGGCGTCCACGTCGGGAAGATTGCTTGCGATCTCCTCTAGCGAGTCATAGTAAATCTCATCGCTTTGTGCATCCTCATTTTCTGCCTCTGCCTCCGTTTCTGTTTCAGGCTCAGCAGCAAGGGAGGAGTCGCTAAAATAGCTGTTCCAATCAATGACGCCAGCAACAATCAAATGACCGCCCTTGTTGACCCAATCCACGAGCGCTGTAAATTGCTTATCACGCAGTGTTTGACGCGATGAGCTAATTAAAATGGCCGTGTCGGTACCCGGCAGTGTTGTCAGGTCTTGCAAACTTTCAACGGTTTTAGTGGGTATTCCCATACGTCTTAAAAATAACTGGCTGGCGTACAGTGGATTGGTTCTTGCCTCACCAATCAACGGTTGCCACTCAGTCTTTTCAACGTACTCAAAGTTTTTTTGAAAGCCTACAATCAGTAGCGCTATTACGGCCAATAGGGCAATAGCAATTAACGCGCTTTTAATTACCTGATTCATGAGGCTAGTGCCACAGTGTCATTGGCAAAATCTGATTCCCAGCGTGCTAATAGATACTGCATTTGCTCATCTGAAGGAGCGTTATGAGCATAGGCGACCTCTACCCACTGTTTGGTTAGGCGCTGGAAATATTGCTGGCGAGAGGCGGTCAGTTCAGCTTGGCTCAGTTTGAGGATGTCGCCTTCGGTATGGCTGTGTTTAAGCTGAAGCTGCTCTTTATTGATCAGCTGAATCAGTGCGCTTCGGTATAACAGGCTCAGCGCATCACGTGCATCACCCTGTTGCCAAAGTGCCTTAGCGCTTAAAAGCACATCTTTGGGTAACGAGCTGCTTCGAACATCCATACCAAATAAAATATCAGGCGAGTCCGGTGTATCCATTGCCGGTGTCCGTTCTAATAGCGGCAGCCAAGATTTTCTAAATATATACAGCGCAATGACAGCCGCTGCGATCAATAACCAAAGGCTAAATTCAACCACCTTGGCCATTAATGAGGCAAAAGATGCTAGCCACTCTGGAGGAACCTCTTCCTCTGGAACGTCTATATCTCGATCGATATAGCGCCAACCCATTACTTTCTTTTGATGACTTAAACCCTCCGCTTTCATAACCTCATTAATGACACGCTTTGAATCAGAAGCTGGTAGTCGATTTTGCGCAACAAAGTCACTCGATAGGATAGTGGCTTTCGTATCCAATTCATTATTTGCATTGGCTGTGTCGGCATATACAGGTTGGTCTGTCAGAAAGAACGCCAAGCAAAGCGATGCGAGTAGGGCGGGCAGGGCGCTGAGTTTTTTATCAGCCGTTTGCATACGCTGCGACATTTTCCTAAAGTCCAGTTCAATATCCCATGCCTCTAACTGCGTTCGGCGATTAATATAAAGTGCAAAGCTGGCGCCAATGTAAAAGGGTTCGAGAAAAACAATGACCAATACAAACCCTGTGACAGCGATGATTTCTACTGAATAGCCAATGCCTTCAAGCTGATTGGTAAAAAGCCGGCTCAAAAGATCATCTGAATAATACGCAGGGACAAATAACCAAATCAGCATGAAAAATGACAGCGTTAAGATGATCTGAAAACAAAAAATAGCGATAGTCAGCCAAACGGTGTCGCTGTGCATATTACCCAATAAGACGGTTTGGCGTTTCCTTCTGGCGGCTCCACGTAATTTTTCCAGCTGCCATATCGGCAGTCTAAAGCCACGGCTTAGCGAAAAGCGACGCCAACTCAGCTCGCTAAACAATCCTGTTTTAAATATTAGCGCTGGCAGCGCTTTTAAAGCGGCCATGACACTGGTGGACTCTCTAAACAGTTTGCGACTAATGATATGTAAAATAAGCCGGTGATACAGCGGCTTTAACCACCAAAGCAATAGCAACGTCAGCCAGTAATACTCATACGGTATGAGTAATAAAAATACGGCGATAAGGGTGGTTAATAGCAACGCCAGCGGGGTGTAAATAATTAACCACCAAGCACGTACCATGGCAAAACCAAGGTCAATAGCTTCCCAGTTGCTGCGCATTCTGACATTGGCTGCAATGCTTTCAAGCTGCATGGCGTTTCTCCCGACCCACAAACCAGAAATAGCAGATGACCAGTGCCCATAAGACTGCTGCAACGGTGTACTTGATGCCAACCGGTAGCGCCATTGAGGACCAAAAAGCCTCTACAAACGCCGCCATAATAAATAGGGTTGCCGCGCCATACATGATTTTAATGCCAATTTTGCCGTTATCGATTAATGCTCGGATACGAGTTTTACGCCCCGGCGCAATGAGTGCCATGGCAAGTTTAAGGCCCGCTGCTCCAGAGATTACGATAGCGGTCAGTTCAAAGGCTGCATGCCCACTGACAAAGCCCCAAAAGGTATCGATGAATCCCATATGGGTTAGATGACCGGCCACCGAACCGATGTAAACACCGTTAAATAGCATGAAAAAAAGTGTGCCAAGACCAAACAGCATGCCGCCGGCAAATACTTGAAAACCGATGCCGGTATTATTGCGAATATAAAATCCAAACATTTCTAAATCTGAGTCAGCCTCACGCTCTCGGCCCAATACGCTGTTTTCAGGGTTGTACATGGCCTCAGCGCTACGCACCATTTCATTATCGAGCACGCTATAAACAAGCTCGGGTGTCAGCTGAATCAATAGTATCATCATTAAAAAAGGCACATAAAACAGCAGCGAGGCGACCGCCATCACACGCCATTCCTGCCTAACTAGCTGGGGAAATTCACTGGCAAAAAAATGTAGCATAGACTTTAAGAAGTGACTGCGGCTGCCATAGAGTGCCTGATGACCCCGTATAACCATTCGATTGAGCCTGTCCACCAAGGTCGGGCTGTACATTCTTGAATTGGCTAAGGCGTAATGCTGACAGATCTGTCGATAAACCGTTGGCAGGTCTATCGCTTCTGGCTTGTCAGCCGAGCGCTTTTGACGCCACGACAGGCTCATATAATCCATCGCTGATTCAAATTGCGCCCACATCGCTTCGTGGCGTTGGGTGAATTGTTCCTGCTTGCCTGCGCTCATCGTTTACCCATTATCCAGCGGCCCATCCCCGAGAGGTAATCAGCGGCTAACGGTTGCTCTTCCACCAATGGGCCAGACAGTTTGGCTAGCTCTTCGGCGCGCTCATCGTTTAACGTGGGGCGACGCTGATAGAAGCTTATTAAAGCCTGCTGTTCGGCAAGCTGTAAAGGCCTCGGCGGTGCGAGGGCAGGGATGTCAGTTTGATTAGTGGTTTTTTGCAAATTATCTTTGTGCAGCACTACTGTTCCTGCAACGATATCGCCAATACGCTGGAAACGACGGTTGCTCATAATGCAAATTAAACCAAAGCCATAAGCAAAGGGCAAAAAATCGACAAAGCGCAGCAGGTTTCTAATCAATGAGGCGGCAGGCGTGACAGGGCTGGCGTTTTCCTGTGCAACAAATAAACCAAACAGAGACTTGCCCGGTGTTTTACCTTCGTGAAACAGCTCAAAATACACGGGATAAAACCATTCAATGAAAAACGCTAAGATCAGCATGATGCCGCTACCCGTGCGGTCTAAAAAAGCGAGCGCGATTGCCAGCACTATTATAATGGAACCGCGAATGAGGGTATCAACCAGCCAAGCATAAAAACGCAGCACAGGGCCGGCAGGAGAAAGCTTTAGCGCGATTCCTTCTGGTGTGTTAATTGAGTAAAGCGTATCGATTGGCGCGGTAGGCGAGCTGCTCATGAGTTCTCAGTCTTTACGGTGTTTAGCATCATGTTAACGGTTGGGCTTTGGTTAAAACGTGGCGACTAGACTTGCACATAAACAGATGCCTGTCTGATCCAACGGTCTATTAAAGGTTGGATTGTTTCAGGATGTTCCAACAATAACAAGTCAGCTACTTCCTGAATATCCGGCAACATGGCTTCATCTCTAGACAAATCGGCCATTCTAAATTGAAGTTCACCGGTTTGACGTGTGCCAAAAACTTCCCCGGGGCCACGAATTTCTAAGTCTATTTTAGCGATTTCAAAGCCGTCATTGCTATTGCGAAGCGCATCTAGGCGTTTTCTGGCGGTCTTTGACAGTGGAGTTTGGTACATTAATACGCAGCTACTGGCCACCGCACCTCGGCCAACCCGACCGCGCAATTGATGTAACTGTGCCAAACCTAATCGTTCGGCATTTTCAATAATCATCAAGCTGGCATTAGGCACATCCACACCTACCTCGATTACCGTGGTTGCAACCAATAATGATAACTCACCTGATTTGAACTGCTGCATGACGGCTTGTTTTTCTGGTGCCGACATACGCCCGTGAACTAAACCTATGTGAATGTTGGGTAAGTGCGTTTGTAGCATTTCGTGCGTTTGTTCTGCGTTCTCACATTGTAAGGTCTCAGACTCCTCAATGAGTGTGCACACCCAATAAACCTGAGCCCCTGTGCCACACACCGCTTGAATGCGGCCAATGATTTCATCGCGGCGGCTGTTAGCGATCACAACGGTTTTAATAGGTGTACGTCCCGGTGGCAATTCATCAATGACAGAATAGTCCATATCAGCGTAGGCGGTCATCGCGAGCGTTCTGGGGATTGGCGTGGCCGTCATAATCAATTGATGCGGGTATCCCAATTCTGCTCGACCTTTATCGCGCAGTGCCAAGCGTTGGCCCACGCCGAAACGGTGCTGCTCATCAATGATGACCATCCCTAGGCGTGAAAATACTACATCATCTTGAAACAGCGCATGCGTCCCCACAACGATATGACTCATGCCAAGTGCAGCGCGCTCCCCTTGATCTCGCCGTTCTTTGACTTTTTGTTTGCCTGACAAGCTTCCCACACTTAAGCCTAGCGGCTCAAACCAGTCTGTAAAGCACCTCAAATGCTGCTCGGCGAGTATTTCGGTCGGTGCCATCAGTGCGACCTGATAACCCGCCTCAATGGCATGTAGCGCAGCGGCGGCGGCTACTAAGGTTTTACCCGAACCCACGTCGCCTTGAACGAGTCGCGACATCGGAATTGCCTGAACTAAGTCCGCCTGAATCTCTTCAATTACCCGATTTTGCGCATTCGTTAAGCTAAAGGGGAGTGAGGCTTTTAATGCGTGCAGTTGCTTGCCTGAGGCTTGCATGGCAATGCCCGTTTGTTTGCGATTATCTAAGCGAAATTGGCGCAGGCTTAATTGATGGGCAAGTAGTTCTTCAAAAGCCAGTCGTTTAATTGCCGGATGATAGGCCTCTAAAAGCGCTTGGCTGCTTTCAGGGTCAGGGTGATGAATGCGTTTAATGGCGCTTAGTAATTCAGGCATTTTACGATCACGGCGAATCACTAACGGCAGAAAGTCTGGCACGCCGGCCACTTGCTTTAGCGCGGTGGTAATAAGTCGACGTAAGCTACGCTGCTGTAGGCCTTTGGTGGCGGGGTAAATCGCGGTCAGCGTTTTTTCCAGTGGCAAAGGGCTGACTTGGTTTAGCAGTGTATATTCAGGGTGAATCATTTCCAAATGATGTGAGGACTGACGAATTTCACCAAAACAGCGGATGCGAGTGCCTTCGCTTAAACCACGCTGTTGGGCGGCGCCAAAAAAGAAAAACCGTAGCGTGAGCTGGCCGCTGCCGTCACTAATGCGCGATAACATCATCCTTCTGCCGCGAAACACTACCTCGGTGTGTTCAACCGTGCCTTCAACTAACACGTTTCTGCCCCCTTGAAGGGTGGCTATTGGCTGCACACGGGTACGGTCTTGATATTGGCTGGGCAAGTGGAACAGTAAATCTTGAATGCAGTTAATCCCCAGTTTCTGTAAGTTTTCGGCCATTTTGGGCCCTACGCCTTTGAGCGTAGTGACAGATTCTAGAAGCGGGTTAGTTACTTGCACATGCATCCATTATTTTAGGTGGTATAAATACTTCTCATTATAAACAGTAACGCTTAGTGTTAGAATAGCTGTTTGCTCAATCACACGTGTTGCGAACTTAGGAGTGATTTAAAATGAATAATACCTATCGGGTAAGCGTCATAGGTACGGGTCGATCTTTGTCTATTGTTAGGCGTCTATCCACCGAGATTGCCCAAGAAGGCTGTGATCTTGTTGCCATTTCAACGCAAACACTGGGTGATCATTTTGGCATTATGATGGTCATCGATACCGAGGCGACCAGCAGTGAGCTGCGAGGTTATCTTGACCCTATTGTTGAAAAATATGAACTTAGTCTGACGGTTGATGCCGTAGCGGCTTTTAAGTTTTGTCACAAATTTCCAGATGTGTCGATCCATGTACACGGGGCTGACAAAATTGGTGTGTTCTCATACTGCATGGCAATTTTTAACGACGCAGGCTTGGAAGTGCTGAGCATGCACTCAGACCTGCTTGGAAAAGTTAAGGAAGACGGTGAAGATGAATTTCTTAATGTGATTAAAGGTCGAGCAACCGAAGGGTTGGAAGAGTTACAGCGCGCCGCTGAAAACCTTAGGAACAATTCAATCGATGTGTCTATTACTGTGATTGAAGAGGAAGATGAGGAGTAGCGCAGCGCTACCGATTGCTACTTGCATTTAGATTGCGACGGGGGCTTTGATGTGAGGATGAGATTCATAGTCTAACAGCTCAAAATCTTCAAACACAAAGTCAAAAAGATTGCTCACTTCAGGGTTGATCTGCATCGTTGGTAGGGGATGCGGTTCTCTGGCAAGTTGGGTAGCTACCTGATCCTTATGGTTACTATAAAGATGCGCATCCCCCAATGTGTGAATGAAGTCTCCCGCTTGTAAACCACAAACCTGCGCGACCATCATCGTTAATAAAGCATATGAGGCGATGTTAAACGGCACGCCTAAAAATATATCGGCGCTGCGCTGGTAAAGTTGGCACGAAAGTCTGCCGTCTGCCACGTAAAACTGGAACAATGCGTGACAAGGTGGCAGCGCCATTTGGTTGACTAAGCTGACATTCCACGCGCTAACAATGATTCGTCTTGAGTCGGGTGTGTTCTTAATTTGATCGATAATCTGGCTAATCTGGTCGATGTGCGAGCCATCAGGCGTGGGCCATGAGCGCCACTGCACGCCATATACGGGCCCTAAATCACCAGCTTCATCAGCCCATTCATCCCATATCGAAACACCATTTTGTTTAAGGTAGGCGATATTACTATCACCCCGAAGGAACCAAAGCAGCTCATGAATGATTGAGCGTAGGTGCAGTTTTTTGGTTGTCACCATAGGGAAACCGGCACTAAGATCATAGCGTGACTGGTGGCCAAATACTGAAACCGTACCCGTGCCCGTACGGTCAGTTTTGACGGTGCCATTGTCATTAACATGGCGCATTAGATCAAGATACTGCTGCATAGTATTGTTTGCTCGCCGTATTAATTGGCTGTTACGGGGTGCTTTTTATAGCCCCACCAAATTAAACCCAATCCGGCCAATAGCATCGGGATTGACAGCAATTGCCCCTGCGTCATCCACTCAAAAGCGACAAATCCAATGTGCTTATCAGGCACGCGGAAGAACTCGACAGCAATTCGGGCAATGGCATAGCCTGCTAAAAATAGCCCCGTCACAGCCCCCATTGGGCGAGGTTTACGTGAGAACAACCAGACAATGATAAATAACGCCGCTCCTTCAAGTGCCGCTTGGTAGAGCTGTGAAGGGTGTCTTGCTAAGGTATCAACTTTTGGGAAAACCATTCCCCATGGGACATCCGTCGGACGCCCCCAAAGCTCTGCATTAATAAAGTTACCAATTCTGCCCGCGCACAAACCTAACGGCACTAAGGGTGAAACAAAATCAGAGACTTTCAGTAGGGGAAGTTTAAATTTACGGGCTAACAGGAGCATGGCAAAAGTGACCCCTAATAGGCCACCGTGGAAGCTCATCCCGCCCTCCCAAATACGAAGCAGCATGAGCGGGTCTTGTAAAGAAGATGAGAAGTTGTAAAACAGCACCGAACCAATTCGACCACCTAAAACAACGCCTAAAGCGCCGTAGAACAAGATATCATCGACCTGATCTGAGTTAATGCTACTGCCTGGCTTTCGAGCGCGGTACTTGCCTAACAGTAAAAATCCTACAAAACCAATGACGTACATTAGCCCGTACCACTGCACACCAAAGCTTTTAGTGAAGTGGATTGCAACAGGATCAAATCCTGGATGAGTTAGCATAGTGTTGCCTTAAAAGAATAGGGTGCGAAGTTGTTTACCGGGATCTTCAGCGCGCATGAACGCCTCACCCACCAAGAAACTATTTACATCGTGTTGCCGCATCAGTTCAATATCTTCGAGCGTGTGAATGCCGCTCTCGGTGATCACGATGCGATCATCAGGAATAAGCTCCAAGAGATCTAGGGTTGTATTTAATGAGGTTTCAAAGGTGCGTAAATTGCGATTGTTAATACCGATGAGTTCAGCGCCTAGCGGCAGTGCGGTTGCCAGTTCGTCCGCATCGTGTACTTCGACCAATACGTCCATCTCAAGATCACGCGCCACATCGTATAGATGGTGTAATGACTCGCGGCTTAACGCTGACACAATCAACAAAATGCAATCAGCTCCCATCGCGCGGGCTTCGTAAACTTGATAAGCATCGATAATAAAATCTTTACGAATCACCGGGATACTACAGGCCGCGCGTGCCTCTATCAGGTACTCCGTGCTGCCTTGAAAGAAATTATTGTCAGTTAACACAGACAAACAAGCAGCGCCTCCATCTTCATAGCTTTTGGCAATCTCACTGGGGACGAAGTGCTCGCGAATCACGCCTTTGCTGGGTGATGCCTTTTTAACTTCTGCAATGACCGCGGATTGTTTGTTTGATAATTTATCGCGCATAGCCTGTGCAAAGGGGCGGATGGGGCTAGCCTTCATAGCCGCTTGCATCACCACTTCAGTGGATTCAGTCTGCTGGCGGCTATGCACTTCCTGAACCTTGTGCGAGATAATTTTTCTCAGGATGTCTGACCCATTCGTAGCAAGAGATTCGTTCATGCGGCTGTCTTCTCAATGAGTGCGTTTAATTTGTTTAGTGCCAAGCCGCTTTCGATCACCTCGACGGCTTTTTTGATACCCGCTTCAAGTGTATCGGTGAGGTTGGCAGCGTAAATGGCAGCTCCTGCATTTAGTGAGACGATGTCTCGGGCAGGCCCTGCGACATTGCCTAGTACACCTCTAACCATCTCTAAACTCTCTTTGGCATCTTTTACCGTGATATCGCTAAGCGATTGACGCGTAAAGCCAAAATCTTCCGGGCTAATGCGGTACTCGGTTATTTCACCATTTTTTAACTCAGCAACGTGTGTCGGCCCTGCAATGCTAATTTCGTCCAAGCCGTCGTCGGCGTGAACCACCAATACATGATTGCTGCCTAGTTGTTTTAACACTTGCGCGATAGGTTGTACTAAATCTTTACTAAAGACCCCTAATAATTGATTAGGGGTGCCCGCAGGGTTGGTCAACGGTCCGAGTATGTTAAAGACAGTGCGCACCGCCATTTCTTTACGTGGGCCAATGGCATGCTTCATGGCGCTATGGTGCATAGGCGCAAACATAAACCCAACTCCAAGCTCTTCCACGCAAGACCTGACTTCATCTGGCTCAATGTTTAAATTGACGCCAGCGGCTTCTAACACATCGGCAGCGCCTGATTTACTTGAAACCGAGCGATTACCGTGTTTGGCGACGTGCCCCCCTGCTGCGGCAACAACAAAGCAACTGGCAGTAGAAATATTAAAGGTACTGCTACCATCGCCACCGGTGCCAACGATATCGACAAGATTGTTGGCATCTATTGTCACGGGAGTAGCTAAGTTACGCATAACCTGAGCCGCAGCGGTGATCTCATCGACACTTTCACCTTTAACTCGCAGTGCAATCAGGAAGCCACCAATCTGTGCATCGGTAGCAATGCCGGTCATGACTTCGTTCATGACATCGGTCATTTCTTGTTTGGTTAGCGACTCATTCTCAAGCAGTTTAGCAATGGCCTGTTTAATATTCATATTGCTTCTTAGATGGGTAGATAAATCAAATGCGCATGGTAGCATGCGAGTTCTCACCTTTACAGTAGGCAAGGCGCTATGTCGTTCAGACCCAGTGATTTTCCAGGCGGCCATGAACGTCATTGCTTGCGGCAAATCAATCATGCTGACTTATTTGATTATCACAATGGGGCACCTGATGACGCTTTAGCACAAGCTGTGGCTAAAGACGTTGCTATCGCTAAACAGTTTTTTAAAGATTTTGAGGCGGCGTTAGCGCGCGCGGTGGCATTAAAACCCAATGAGGATACGAAGGTTGTATTGGCTTTAAAGGCAGAGCTTGATCGTTTATATACAGTGTCTGCAAGTTTGTGTGGTGAGCAAACTAATGTTCAGGAAGGGCTGACCCGCTTAATTGCGTTAACCTTACAATCAATTAAGCGGGCGGCAGGGGATGATGCTTTGGCTGATAAGGAGCTATCTGAAGAGCGGGATGCACGCAGTTTACATATCAAACAGTTACAAACGCCTCTATTAGCAGATCTATTAAATAGTGATTTAGACGGTGAGGGGTTCATCCCAAAAGATGCATTAATCCCAACCTTATTATCGTTAGATAAGGCGGTGTTAGCCGATGTGGTTGGGTTGTTTGATTTAACGCAAGTGTCTGACATTATCTGTCAGAGTGAGGCTATGTTAGAAGCACTGGTCGCCAGTAGTTCAGTGGGAAAGCATTCAGCTATCATTGCTCATGCCACCCAAAATCTTGAATTTATAAAGGGGTATAAAGTCTATCTAGAAAACTACGGTTGAGACTGTAGCGTTTTGAATATTAGCTCAAACGAGCCTTCAAACTCTGAGATAACATCGTTACTCACCTGATTTATCAAAAAGGTTGCGAATTTTTCAGAGTCTTTGCGAAAATATTCACGGTAGTCGCTCGTTTGTACGCCGCCAATTGTGCCAGGCACTCTTTCCACGACCCATTCGTAAGATTTGCCTTCCAGATCACGATTAATAATCATAAATTCTGGTTGAGCGACAACGGTTGGACTCGCCTCAGCCGTGCTGCCAATCGATACCGGCAATACCTGAGTTTCTTCTGAGTAGCTGGTTGAAAACTCTTCGAGGCTTGGCGCCTCATCTAGTGGGTATTGTTGAATAATTGATACCGCGTCTTTAGGGCCCTGTACAAAAATATAGCGCACAGCTTCTTGTGTTTCATCGTCTGAGACTTCCCAGCCTTCAGCATATTCAAACGATAGGCCGTCTTCATCAAACTTTTGAGAAGGGACAGCGGTGACCGCTTTAATCATTTCGGCCTGCTGTATTTTTGCTTGTTCCGCTTCATCAACGCGCTCGCAGCTTGAGACAAAAAAAGTAATAAGGCAAATAAACAACAGAGAGCGTATGTTCATATTAAGCGGTTTTAACCTTGTTTCGACATGATCAGATAGCAACGATCATACCATGCAGCAAAGTGTGTGTTGGATTTTTTTGCTGTTTCTACCACACCTAACTTGTGACCAGAGCGCAAAACACCAAATACGCTGCAATCAACAAAGTCAGGCTTATCCCCACCATAAAAAAATTTTCCTGCAAGGCCTTCATCGACCCAATGATCAATCGCACGGCGAAACTCGGTATCAGCGTCTTCAATGCCGTGCTTGTTTTTAAGGCGTTTTGATACCTTGGGCATAACGATTGAGCCTCCGAGCCTGACAACAATTGCTTTGTACCATGGGTATTGCTCGGTTTTCATAATCTGCCCAAAATGACGCCATGAGGTCATAAAATTGGGGTGGATCAACGTCGGCAGGTAATGTACTAAGGTATTATCGACCCAGTCTGTCCAGGTCTTGCTACCCACTGATTTGGGGGCATGAGCGTAGTGGTCATTGATATAATCAACAATCGCTGCCGACTCAACAATCACTTTGTCGCCATCTTTTAAGACGGGGACTTTCTTATGGTCAGTAAATTCTAAACCCTTCATGCCCATAGGGTTTACCTCTACCGTCTCGTAGGGCTGATTGGCGTAATTTAGTAGTGAGCGAACTTTCCAGCAAAACGGGCAGGAGTTAAATTGATAGAGAGTAAGCATAGTGATGGTGTCGTTAGAGGCTGCGTTGGCGCACAGCCTCGTACAAAACCACGCCGGTTGCAACCGAAACGTTCAAGCTTGACACCGACCCGGCCATCGGGATGGCAATTAAGTGATCGCAAGATTCTTCTGTGAGGCGGCGAAGCCCAGTGCCTTCAGCGCCCATAACGATGGCAGTGGGGCCGGTATAATTGCCTTGGTACAAGGTTTGCTCTGCTTTGTCGCTGGTGCCGGTAATCCAAACACCAGAGTCTTTAAGCAGCTGTAAGGTGCGAGCGATATTAGTCACCTGAACAAACGGTAGCGACTCTGCAGCACCTGAGGCTACCTTACGCGCGGTAGGGGTTAAGGTAGCCGATTTATCTTTAGGAGCGATAACCGCGTTAACACCTGCACCTTCGGCCGTGCGCAAACATGCCCCTAGGTTGTGTGGGTCTGTCACGCCATCTAACACTAACAACAATAGTGGTTCTGATGCATTGGTCACCATATCAAACAAGTCGTTTTCTGAGGCGACCTCCTGAGCGGTGTATTCAGCAACGATGCCCTGATGTTTGCGACTGCCGGTTAAGCGGTCTAAGGCTGAGGGTGTGGTGCTTTCTACTTTCAAGCCTAGCGCCTGTGCCCGTGCTAATAATTTGTCAATCCGCGGGTTACGTTTGTTTTCTGCAACCCACAGTTGAGTAATGTTATCAGCATCGTGTTCAAGGGCATTCTGAACAGAATGCACCCCATTCAAAAAAGTTTTCATGATTTGCGTTTCTTACGTTTCGGGGCTTTTTTATCTTTTTTGGTCTTTGGTTTCACTCCCACTTTTGCCTTGGCTTTTTTTGACGCTTTGTCAGGTTTTTTGGTAGAAGACTTTTTAGGTTTACGTTCCCCATCATCGCCATCAGCACCCGGTAGCGTGAAATCAATCTTACGATCATCCAAATCAACACGCGCAACCTGAATGGTAATGGGGTCGCCTAAGCGGAAACTGCGCCCTGAGCTTTCCCCCGTCATGCGGTGCAGCATGGGGTCAAAGCGGTAATAGTCACTTTTAAGCGAGGTCACGTGGACCAACCCTTCAACGTAAATATCGGTTAGTTCTACAAACAAACCAAACCCGGTAACGGTGGTAATAAAGCCATCAAACACTTCACCAACTTTGTCCAACATGTATTCAGCTTTGAGCCATGCCATCACATCACGGGTTGCATCATCTGCACGGCGTTCTGTCATTGAACAGTGCTCACCAAGCTCGGCCATATCCGTCGCTGAGTAAGTATAGGTGTCTGCCTTATTGCCTTGAATTAGGTGGCGAATGGCTCGATGGACTAATAAATCGGGATAGCGGCGAATTGGCGAGGTGAAATGCGCATAGTCTTTTTGAGCTAGGCCAAAATGACGCGCCGCTTCTGGTTTTTCAGCGCTAACGGGACTGTACATAGCCCGAGACAAACTGCGTAATAACACGGTTTGAATCAGTTTAGCGTCTGTGCGACCTTGCACGCTTGCTAATAGACGGGCGTAATCTTTTGGCTCAGGCTTATCGCCACCGGCCAGGCTTAAACCAATGCCGCTTAAGAACTCGCGTACTTTTTCCAAGCTTTCAGCCATAGGTTCTGGGTGAACGCGGTGCAGTGCCGGGATGCAATTGTTTTTAAGGAATCTTGCCGCGCAAACGTTTGCTGCGATCATGCACTCTTCAATAATCTTATGTGCGTCGTTGCGCTCGGTTGGTTTGATCGACTGAATCTTCCGGTCCGTGCCAAACACAATTTTGGTTTCAGTGGTTTCAAAGTCGATTGAGCCACGCTCATCTCGCGCTTTACGCAGCACTTTGTATAAACCGTTTAGATCTTCAAGGTGCGGCAGGAGTGCTGCATATTCCTCGCGTAACGTCGCATCCTTATCAATCAGCATGGCGGCGACTTTGGTATAAGTTAATCGGGCGGCTGAGTGCATGACACCTTCTTTGAACTCATAGCTTAAGATGTCACCATCGTCATCAATAATTGCCTCACAGACCATGCACAGGCGATCTACGTGCGGGTTTAACGAGCACAGGCCGTTGGAAATTTCCTCTGGCAACATCGGGATCACCTGAGCTGGAAAATACACGGACGTCCCGCGGTTCCAAGCTTCTTGGTCCAATGCACTGCCAATCGGCACATAGTGCGACACATCAGCAATCGCGACAACCAGCTTCCAGTTGTTGCCTTTGCGCTCAACGTAAACCGCGTCATCAAAGTCGCGAGAATCTTCCCCGTCAATGGTGACCAAGGGCATGTCGCGATAATCGGTGCGACCTGTCTTATCCGCTTCAGTTGCCTCGTTGCCAAGCAGCGCTGTTTCTTTACGAATATCATCGTTAAATTGATGCGGCAAATCATGCGAACGTAACGCAATATCGATTTCCATACCCGGCGCCATGTGCTCACCAAGTATTTCAATAATTTTACCAACGGCTAACTGACGATTCGATGGTTGTTCGATTAGCGCGGCACTAACAATCTGGCCGTGTTTGGCCTTGCCATTGTTTTCAGGGGGGATTAATACGTCCGCTGCGATACGTTTATTATCCGGTTCTACAAACCCAATACCTCCGCGCACAAAGTAACGTCCGACGATTTGCTGGGTATTGTGTTCGAGTACTTCGATCACGGCCCCTTCACGGCGTCCTTTTTTATCAACGCCGGTCACACTGCACAGCGCTTTGTCGCCATGCATTAGCTTGCGCATTTGTTTGCTGTGTAAAAATAGATCGTCACTGCCATCATCGGGGATTAGAAAACCAAATCCGTCGGGATGGCCACTAACGCGTCCGGCGATTAGGTCAGCCTTGCTGATAGGTAGGTACTGTTTGCGGCGATTAAATAAGATCTGCCCATCGCGCTCCATCGCGCGCAGGCGATATTTCAGCGAATCTCTGTCATCTGTCTCAGGCATACCGAGTTGGTCGGCCAGTTCTGCAAAGCCCATTGGCGCGGTGCTATCCGTTAGTACTTTCAGGATTAGTTCGCGGCTAGCGATTGGTCGCTCATATTTTTCTGCTTCACGGGCCTTATGCGGGTCTTTATATTTCAAAATAGTGTTTTTTTCCTTGTTTATTGGTCGCAGTATTCTACTGCATATTGTTTGTTTGGGTCGATAATTTACTGGAGCTTGATTGCCCAATAATTATGCCAGCGGCGCAATTGCCGACGGGCGCTACGGCGTGAGTCGATACGCGACTCTAGGCGGTCAATTCGCGCGGCCCATTTGTTGTTTTGTTTAGCATCGGGGTGCTTGTGATGCTTTGTTCTGCGGTGTTTGCCAATCGCTCGAAGGCGCTTGTATCTTAAGTTGGAAATTTCTTCGTTCAGCTCAATCGTTGCGGTATCAAGACCCGCCAGATAGCCCTTCAAAAAGTGCTTTTGGGTCGTTTTAGGGCAGATGCCATAATATTCTGATTGGCTTAGCCCACGGTTGTAGCCGTTGGTAGCTGTGCAAAATTGAATGAGACCTTTTTGGTAGCCCGACTGATAAACCGCTGGATTCGGTGCGATTTTATGTTTAGAGCAGGCTTTAGCATGTGCGCTGAACTGCGAATCGCTTTTTAAACCTGCGACAGCGTCATTAAAGCCAATGCCTGACCAATTCCCCTCAAGGCAATCGCTTTTCTTCAACGTTGCACAGCTGCTCAAAAATAAGAGTGCAAATGCAGCTAATAGTAATAACGGTAGTGGGGAGGTAGGTTTAATTGGATGTTCTGTTGTTAGTCTTATCATGTTCGGGTCCTATTGTAGCAGGTAAATCAGATTGGGGGATACTTTTTAGTAGACATCAATTTACCCTATAAATTCTATAAGTTTGTTATCGTTTTGTGGTGAGTTTGTTTGATTGCTTATGTATATTCACAATGACTTTAGACAATTGATATGAGGTATTATCATTGGGAGCCAACATACGTAGGATTTGTAAGCACTCATTTTTATGGCTTAAGGTGTTATAAATGCAAACGTTAATTAACAAAAACGAGGAGTTCACTATGCCCCAATTAAAATTAACCTATTTCGATTTTCACGGTGGTCGAGGCGAAGTGGCACGCCTTGCGTTA
>Ga0115031_1000340_pt1 | contig 33544 bp, 23 predicted proteins | sample Maine_Asex4_meta_FD_87301 | JGI IMG/M metagenome (GOLD analysis project Ga0115031, IMG submission 87301) | Marine algal microbial communities from Maine, USA - Maine_Asex4_metaG | ecosystem: Host-associated > Algae > Red algae > Unclassified | place: Maine, USA | collected 2015-01-05
ATTGGAATGTCTCAAACTAAAACATAAAATTAATCATTTTGCTCTGCGAGGTCGCATTTACATTAAAGCTTTGCAACAGGCTATGTGTGAACTTAGTTTTCTGAAAAATGCGTAACATCAGTTTTTAAGTTAGCTTAACCGTTCCTATTTTTTCCTCGGTCAACACTATTCGGTAATAAACATGCACCCAGAACACAGCATAGAACGAGAATTTGCCTTGACCTGTCTTACTCAATATCTTCAAGAATTTCCTGAAAGGGCAGCAATATTAGCTGCCAACTACTACGAAGACTACTCAAATTTAGCTGATGACTACAAAGCTCTTCGTCGAGATTTTGAGACTCTACAGCAGGAAAATATGCGCCTCAAGTCAAAACATACTCATCAACCTGTTTCTCTCCCCGCTTTTCTCGATCGTCAATAATTATGAGTCGCCTCTTCAAAATGGACTTTTGAAGAGGCGAAAAGCCAGATAAATAGCTGCTAACAAAACCGCTCGTATCGCAAATAAAATAGCATCTCTTATTGTAATTAACTCTTCTTCTCTGTTGTTTTTAAGATAAGAGTATGTTAGAATAAGAACACTGAAGCGGTTAAGAAACCTGAACAGTTAAACCGCCTCGACAACCACTCTTCTTCAAACAAGAAAAATGACTTTATTTACTATAGCTCAATTCATTTCTAATATCGTCGATCGACAGTGTTTTCTAATCTTAGTTAGCTTCCAAGAGCCTACTACTAAGCGCATAACCTCTTCCTTTAACGATTTCACAAAAACTAAAATTTGAGACAGCTGGCTTCAAGAAATCGCCTCAAATTTCACCATCTCAATCGACGAGAAGCATCTCTTATTCTATACTCCTCCTTTCAGGTATTTACTTATGTCACATGAATTTGAATCAGGTTTTACAGTTAATCAGGGCGCATAGCATGGACTAGCCACAGTCCTAGACAATCCTCCCTCAACTGCTCAGGCAATTGAAGAAGCTGGTCTAAACTGGGAGGTCAAAGAACAACCCATTTTTACTCAAACAGAACATGGTTTAGGTGCTGTTTCTACTCACAAGTCTTTAGTTCGCTCTACCGACTATCAGTTATTAGGAATCGTCTCTCAGCAGTATCAACCCCTACAAAATCAAGACGCTTTTGGCTGGTTTGATTATCTACTTCATGAAGGCGATATTTCCTTAGAGACTGCTGGCAGTCTAAAACAAGGTAAACGAGTTTGGATTTTAGCCAAGGTCAATAATTCTGCTGCTGATGTTCTTAAGAATGATGCCGTAGAACCGTACTTGTTACTGTCTAATTCCCACGACGGCAGCAGCGCTATCTGGAGCGAAGCCTTCGGCTTCCAGCCCGCTAGGGCGGTCTGCGCGAATGCGCTGCATTTACACCGATTCGCGTCGTATGTCAGAATACTCTATCATGGGCTTTATCTAAACGTCATAGCGATCTAAATGCTTCTCGCGCTTTCCGTATTCGTCATCAGGGCGATGTTCAAAGTAAGCTCAATCAAGCAAAGTTAGCTCTCGATTTTGCCCGCCAACGTTTTGCGATTGCTACTGATGAATATCGTTTGATGGCAAACCATCAATTAAACTCTGCCGATTTAGATCTTTATCTTTCCCTTGTCATGGATACTGACGCTCCCCAATCCACCAGAGCATATCCCCAAATTATCGCCAATTTTGAAAAAGGGCGCGGTAATAAAGGGCAAACTCTCTGGGATGCCTATAACGGCGTAACTGAATGGCTAGACCATCAGCGCGGTAATTCTAATAGCAAGCGTCTCGAATCTACCTGGTTCGGTAATTCCGCTAAAACTCGCGAACTCGCTCATCAAACTGCTCTCGAACTTATCTAATCACTAGTTGTAGTTGTGGAGATAATCCTCCACAACTACAACCAGAATAATAGCTCAAAGCTATTCGTTACCAACAACGTCTTTAACACCAACAAGAATATGAGTAGATACGAAGTAGATTCCAGTGAGTATTTAATTTACGTTGGTGCGATGCGTGAGCATCTGACCTTCGCTCCGCAAGTACGATCGCTCGTTCCATCCCTCTTCAATCTCAACTACCAAGCGTGATTAGTTATTATGGTATTAACTAACTGTCAACAATGTAAATATCTCGATCGCAATCCTCATCATTCTGGCGATATTAACTGTGGCATCAGTCCCGCCTACGCTTCTGCTTGGAAGCGTCTAAACTCTTTAGACGAATATACTCGCAATTGCGTTCCGATTGACAACTGTCGAGAGTTTGAACTCGACTCCGAATACGAAGAAAAAGAGATTACTCTTTCTCTCACTTACGAGCAATGGCAAACTGAATCTGTTAGACGTAGTTTGCCTCAGCAGTTTCAGTCGCAACTGTGGTTACAAACGATCGATATTACTATTGCTTTGACCTTTCAGCAATGGCGTAACTTGGCTGCCTCATCGATAAACGACTCTTTGATCGAACAGCTTTCCCAGCAAGGAATTGAGACGGAAACCGATGACAGTGGAGATTGGGTCGAACTTGATTCTAGCTGTATTGAAGCAGTCGCTTTTGATGAATCTAGCTCTGTTTTAAAGATCCGCTTTAATTCTGGTTCTGTCTATGAATACTATGACTTCGACCGCCTCAAGTTCAGTGACTTTCGTAACGCCTCTTCTCACGGTAGCTTTTTTAACCGCGAGATCAAAAACATCTATCACTACTCTCTATCTGAATAACTCACCTCACCTTTCTTTAAAGTTATGAACCTCACTATTCCCAGTCAGCAACAGCTAGACTCTGCCACCGAACAGCTTTTTGTCGAGCTTGGATGTTCCTATATCTGCTTTCATAATTACAATCAGGCTTTTTTTGCTATTCAAAATCTCTCTGATGTCGATCTCTACCGTTATTTTGCCCATGTCTTAGTCACGATCTCCCTTACGGGAAAACTTTATGACTTTATTTCTCAAGATTTTTGCTAAATTATCTTTGATTGTTTCACGCGACATAATCTAAACCCTTCTTGCCGTTAGGCGTTGTCCATTATTTTTGTGACTTTGAAGTATAAACAGGCATCTGTGATGCCTTAATCCATTTAGCCGTTAGGCGTTGTCCACTAACGATAAACATCATGCAATTAGGTAACTAGAGTCATGATTTGAGGTTTTAAACCTCCAGCAATTATCTTAGACTAACTTTAAAGGCGTGCTAAAAAACATCATCTATTTCTCCATAAATGCTCTTAGAATTTTCTAGTGATTCATCCGTGTCGTGATTTTGAATCTTTGCTTGCTCGATAGAAACTTCTAATTTTTGTTGTGAGGGATGACAATTGCTAGAAGCTGGCACATACGATAGTTCTCCCAATTGCCACTGTGGTTGTTTAATTTTCAAAATCTGCGATTGGTAAAATAGATGTTTGGATATTAAGTCTCTGACTTCCCAAAAATTACGCTCGATTTCTGATTGACTAGCTTGTGAACCTTCTTTTGCATAAGCTAAATAAATCATTACTAAAGCATTCTCTACTTTTTCTTTAACATCTCGCCGATTCATAGAATTAAGCCAAGTGGCTACTTCTCCTGCAGGAGTGTTTATTGAACAACGCATATTGATATTGAGTCTGACTTCGACTTTGTTGTTCTGTTTATCCAACTTCAATCTCCTCTACAGAATTTGATGACGTACTGGAATAATTTGTTCTTGTTAGCTGCTCGAATAAACCAAAGGCATCGACTAATCGATAATTAATTGACTGCTCGGACTTCTTGAAACTAAAAATATTATTCAATTCTTGTTCGTGTCCCGTTCCCCAAACAAGAGAAGAGAAAGGTAGACTTTTATCTCGACTCCTGTATTTCCCAGAACGAAAATAACAATCACGTTCACGTTCTCCTAATGACGAGTCATATCCGTATATTGGTTCACAATTGAAGTACCTTTCTATTTCGGGTTCTAAAAAACGTGCTGCCCCTCCAGAAACAATAACTGTATCTAAGCTCTTGGGGAAAGTTTTATCTAACCATTTGGATACCTTCATCCAGTATTGAGGTATCGCCAACTCAATACTATAAACAATTTCTTCAAGTTCCTGCTGTCGCAAATCATTATTTCTAGCAGTTGCCAAGTTTTTTATCGATCGGTATCTTTTCCAGTCTGGATGCTGAGTACAACTAATTGATTCATTAGAGCTTACATTATTTGTATAAACTGAATTTCCCGCTATAGTTAAAGCTTCAAAAACTGCTTCAGCTAGCTGTTCGCGCTTCAAACCACTCGTCATCGCTACTATCGAATCAAGCAATTTGGCAAATCCAATCAGAGGGCTATCATAGACTTCGGCACCTCCATATTTGAAATATACGCCAGAAACATTCCGATGACCCAGCATCAAAACTCCTAACTCTTGTTCTTGAAACCACTGTAGTCCATTGCGACTGATTGAAATTGCAGCCAGACCTCCTCCTTCAGGACGAACCAAAATTCTCTCTAGTTTTGCTTTGATGCGATCGCCGCGAAAATAAAAGTCAGACATTAACCGACCAAGTCTCGTTCCAAACCGATGGCGGTCGTTATACTCATTAGCTGGCAATAAAACAGCCAACTCTACCGACAATTTCTTTTTTTTGTTCAGCTTATGCCGTTCTCGAATAACTCCAATTGCTGCCAAGACTTTATACAAGGCATTTTCATACTTTAGTTCTTGCAAACGATCTTCTGGATCGAACCTATTGGCAAAATCACCTACTACAAAAATTTCATCATCTACTTGCAACCAAGCCTGCTCGATCGGTGCAGGGCTACCGACCCAACCCTGGGAAGCAAAGTAAAAGTCTATATTCGATTGAGAGATCGGTTCAACATTAGGAGGCATCAGCAGATAGTTGGGATTAGTTTCATTCTGTAGCTGATAGATTATTTTAGTCTGGCTAGCTCCTGGATCTACGCAGAGAAATATATCGGTCATATTTAACAACTTATAAAATGAATGTGATTAGACTGCTAAAAAAGCATTACTGTCTAAACGAGTCGAGTTACAGAAATCTCCCAAAAATTATTGCATCTATCTTCGAACTCTAAACTTGGTAAATTTTTAGTTAGTTGCCGATGATAGTGCTTTACTCGTCATAGCAATTCATACTATCTATCGTATACATCAAAGAATCATTTTTTCTCTGTCTTTACAAATACACTGACGAAGTTTTTAAGTTAAATCCTTACTAACCCTTGAAGAAAGACAAAACTCTTTTTTAGCTATTTATATTCTACATATAGTAGAAACAAATTTATCAGTAAAATTTTGACTTGCTTATCTAAAATGATTTTGCATTCAATTTAAACTGAGATTTGCCTCACAAAACTTCATTTTCTGTCATCAACATGGCACCAACACGGCACTAACACGGCGCGTAATCAAAAAAAAATGCCGAAGTTCTGCTATTAAAATTTCTTACATACAATTATCGATACTTTTGGCAATATTTCTGTCATCAACACGGCATCCACACGGCATCCACACGGCACCAAACAGATCCTCGTAAATTGATTAAAACTGATAAAATAGGCTTTAATATAGGTAATTTTGTGTAGGAGCAAGCCATGTAAAATGTACCTACAAATTTGCTCAAGCTAACGATTTGTCATTCCACAAATTCAAAATCTTTTGACTAATTCTTTAATTACTGAATTTGAGATGCCTATCGTAATATATATGCAGTTGAAATGTTATATCTAATAGGCGAGAAAAATGCTGGATTCACAGGGCAAAAAAAGCAAAAAAATTAACTTTAGATTGTCTAAGTCCGAAAAAGATACATTGAAAGATAAAGCATTACAAGCAAATCTGAGTCTTAGCGCATACCTAATTGAGGCAGGTTTGCGCGAAACTAACGGTCGAGATGATGTGCCAAGTCCAATCTGTCGTTCTATTTATGCCGAGCTTGGAAGAATGATGCATGATATTAACCTCGCTATTTCTCAAGTTGATGATGTTTGCGAGCCAGAAAAGTCGGATATCGAAAACTCTTTACGGCTGTTAAGTCAACGTTTGGAAAAAATTCAGCTTCTTCTTGTTGGCACCCCATGATTGGAAATCAAATTAAAGGTAAAAGCTTTCGTGGGGTGCTTAATTATTTGGCTCAGAAACCAGGTAGTAAGCTGATTAGTAAAAATATGGGTGGTGATACTCCTACTACTTTGAGTCAAGAATTCGGTATCTCTCGTCGGCTCAATCCACGACTTAAAAAAGCCGTTTACCATTCAAGTCTTTCACTACCTATAACTGAGCGTCTTAAGGACAACACCTGGAGTTTACTCGCTCACGATTATCTCGAAGGAATGGGCTTCAAGGATAGTCAGTACGTGGTTTACCGCCACCACGACCGCGGCCACGACCATATTCATATAGTTGCCAGCCGTATCAAAATTACCGATGGTAAGACGGTCAGCGATAGTTGGGACTATGTCAGAAGCGAAAAGTTAATTAGAGAACTAGAGCATAAATATAAGCTGACTCCCACAGTCTCATCGAAAGAAAAGCACCGCAGGCAGCAAACCACAGGCGAGCTGAGGTTAATCGATCGCACGGGAGAGGCAAGCGTTAAAACAAAGCTACACCAAATAATAAATGCCGAGACTTCAGCATCAATAACAATTCCAGAATTTATCAATGCTCTTCAAGATCGAGGAGTCAATACAGCTGTTGCTTTTACCAAAACTAATAAAATTAAAGGTATTAGCTATGAATTGGATGGAGTAGCTTTTAGCGGAACTCATCTGGGCAAAGCATACACTTTTCCTGGCTTGCAAAAGTACGGTCAGGTTCGCTATGACCGTGACCTTCACCACCAAAAATTAATCGCAGCCAGTAAGCGATGCCTACGGCTAGCTTCGCAATCGCTTGCTTCTCAAAACAAAGAGGTCGGGCAACAAAACCACGAAAGGAGCGAACGAGTAAAACAAATTCTAGCTCGACAGGAAGAAAGAAGCTCAATCATTGCTCCTATCCTCAAAGATTATATTAATCAGGTCAGAAAAGCGACGATTAAAGTTGATGGTTATCATATCAGCTGGCAAGAAGAGAAGCAGACTCTCTATCTTTATGTCGAGCCAGAAACAAAACCCAGATTAAAAATTAAATACAGCAATTCAGAGTTTAAACCGATTGAGTTAGATTTAATCGATCCAGATAAACCGTTGTTGACTGATGCCGATCTAAATTATTGGCGAGAATTTGCCGTTAAGCTACACAGAATGAGGACGCAGGACAGCCAGAGACTAGAATCTGAGGGTCATATGAAGAAAACTAAAAACAAAGGTAGAAGCTTATAAAAGCTAGCTGCGCTGATATTTTACAAAATAAGAGTTATGATAAGCTTATCTTAAAGCCAACTGTAAAAAAACTCGTGTGAAAATATCTGACGGTCTACTTAAAGAAGCAGCCAGCATGGGTCGAGCCAAGTGGCTGCGAAAATATCTGGTTGAAAACCTAGGGTCATTGGAGAGTGGTGACGCTGACTATCAGCGCTGGTTTGATTCTCTAATTACATTAATGGAATCTAGAGAATTAAGGGAACCCACTCAGCAAAAGGACTATCTAAGCGATGTCCGCAATTCAATTAAAGTATTAGACCCGAATCATCCCGCTCTTGCAGTCATAGATTTTGACAAGGCTACCTGGATACAAATTAACAACCAAAATAGCGATCGCATTGCCCAAAGAGCAACCAAATTTATAGATGATCCCGATGCAATAGTTAAACGAGCCACGACTCTTTTAAATAGCTACGTGTGGTCTGAGATTGCTGCAGGGCTTGCAGTCCTTACTGGTCGTCGCTGTACCGAGATTATCAAAACAGCAGAGTTTACCTATAAGACTAACTACAGCGTTGTCTTCTCTGGCTCATTAAAAAGAAAGCAAGAAGCTATAGAATGCATCTTCGAAATTCCTACGCTTTGTGAGGCTCAACTAGTCATTAAGGCAATCAAGTCTCTTAGAGAAAAGTTAGGAAAAGAGATAAAGGTCTTATCTAAACGCCAGATTAACAGTCGCTTCAGCAGCGCAGTCGCCAAACAGTGCGATCGCTATTTTTCTGAGTTGGTGCCTCCTAGAGATGATAAAGATAACCTTTACACCCATTTATTTAGGGCAATTTATGGAACTATTGCCAGTTTCTGGTATTGTCCAGCTATTGTTCCTGAGATGGAATTTCGTGCTGCTATTCAAGGTCACTATCAGATTTTAGATGAGGAAAATCCAACGCTCCGACGATCCCTAGCAGCTAACAGAAACTATTTTGACTACAAAATAAGCGATGGTAAGGGTAATGTAGATGGACGGCTAGGAATTAAGCTAAATTTACCATCTGTAAAAGTTATCGAGCAGTTCGCAAACTATCATGCTCACTCGTCAGGTTATCAGCAGCAGTCTCTCGCTATACCAGTAGATCCTGACAGTTTAAATAAACATCAAGACTCGATTCGTAACTTGAGTCATGAGCTTCTCGCTGTAGATATACCTAAAGTAAAGCCAAATTCACTGGCAGAAGATAAAGCCAGGTCAAACGACCTCGGTCGACCTAAATATTCAAATCGACAAATTACATCAATCATGAACCAAACTACTAAAACTCATAAAGATCTTGTTATCCCCGCGTTTTTACATTCTCGATTAGAGGCAATTGCTAGTCAGCTAGAAGTGTCTTCTGATAAAACGATAGAGGAACTATTTAAGTGGACCGAAATTGGTCTTGCTTTAGTCCGCGAACTCAATCTTGATGAACCAGACCCAAACATGGTCTTCCATTCTGTCCAAGCTTTCAAACAGCAGTCGACAAATTCTGGTTCTCAACAGCATAACGATCTTAGTCGAGGCGATTTTGCAGAACTAGCTTCGGCCAAACAGCAAATAGCTTCTCTTACTAAATCTCTCGATCGCCTAACCGAAATTTGGCACAGCTCTCCTACAAATACCGTTCGAGAGTCTGAAAAAAAGCAAAGAAGGAGAGCAGGTGAAGCTAGTTCTGCTAGTAAAGCAAATGCGATCGACCACGTCAGTAACGATTTGCACCAGCAAGACTTGCCTCCTAAAAAGCCCGAAGATAGTAAGAGACAGGAGAAAAGAATAAATTCAATCAAGATAATTAGAAGAGACAGCTCTGAGACAGTTATAGAAGATATCAATCATGCCATTGATGCTGTGATGGCTTTTAATGATGCAGAGGAGCGGTCTTACAATCAAAAATTCTATATTGGGATTGGTTCGGTTAAAGAATTATCAAACCGAGGTGACGCAGCAATTAGGAGAGTCCTTAAAGAGAGAGAGGAAGAAATACAAAACCATCTGGCAGCACATGAGTTAGATAAAAATCATAACCTAAGCCGTCGTGATGAAGCGGGCAATGAGTATCCTAATATTGATGTAGAGCCAGAAATTGACTATGAGAAGATTACCAAAGTCAATTCTGATTAAACCTAATAGTCTTAGAGTACAAGCTATACTTGCTAGGACGAACGAGTTAGAGGGCTGTAATTAAACAATCTAAAACGGCTTACTGGACCTTCAACTTTATTGGAGAAGGCTTTTTCTTCGGACGGCTTTTCTTTTTTTGGTTTTGCGGTGGTTTTGCCTCCCCTAATTCTCCAAACTCTTTGCTCCACCAATTGCCATTACGTGTTTGGAAGAATACCGCTTGCTTATGACTTGGTTTTTTCCTAGATTCGGGATCGCAGCAGCGTAGCAATGACTTTGGAACATTATCCTTAAAATAATTGTACTGTTCGAGATTGCGATCGCAGATGGGGCATTTATATGACGATGGCTTAGTCGTGCCTTTTTGCTTATTGACCGATCCCAGAATCTGTAGCTGCGCCTGGGCTAAAGCTGGAGCGAAATAAGTTTGGTTCCAGCTGGTAAGATACGGCTGCCATTTTTTTTCTCCTCTGGCAATCTCATCTAAAGAAGATTCCATGCCTGCGGTAAATTTAGAACTGATTAAATCGGTAAAGTTTTTATTTAGAAAAGAATCTACGGTCATCCCTAACTTGGTGGGAATTAACTTTTTCTGGCTAATTCCCACGTATTTGCGAGTTTGAATAGTCTTAACTGAGCTTGAATAGGTAGAAGGTCGGCCTATTCCTTTTTTTTCCATCAGGGCTATCAGTTGAGGTTCGCCATAGCGGGATGGAGGAGAGGTTCGCTTGGATTCTATCTCAGCATTTTTCAAATTGAGAATTTGCTCCTGCACGAGATTTGGTAGCTGACGATCGATACTAATATTGTTCCAATATCGAGCATAGCCTAAAAACTTTACAACTTGCCCTTTTGCCTGCCAAAACACTGAACCCGATCTAGATAACACTATAGTTTTGTCAATTTTGGCAGAGCGGCACTGTGAGGCAATTGCTCGCTTCCAAATTAAAAGATACAGCTCAAACTCTGACTTAGAGATTTCTTGCCTAAGTTGAGCCGAGGGAAGATACAGATTACTCGGACGAATTGCTTCATGAGCCTCCTGACTATTTTTGCTCTTTCGGTATTGTGTAGCGCTGTCTGGGACATTGTGCGGATCTTTGTCTCTCAGCCAAGCTTTAGCAGCATCACGAAATTCATCTGAGAGAATAACCGAATCTGTTCTCATATAGGTTATCAAGCCTTTTTCGTAGAGAGATTGAGCGATTTTCATCGTTCGATCTGGACTCAATCCCAGCTTGGAGCCTGAATCTTGCTGCAGTGAAGAGGTAATTAAGGGGGGAGGAGGAGATTTTGTAGCTGTTTTTTGCTCGACTCGAACAATTTTATGAGGAGAATTTTTGGCTATTTCTACTAAAGCTTCTGCTTCATGCTGCTGATAGATTCTCGTCGATTCAGTCGATTCCCAGTCTTGATTGTTGTCCTCAATCTTTGCTACTAATTCACCATGACTGTAAAAGGAGCTAAAACCTTCTGAGTATTCTACGCAGACGGAGAAATAATCTGAGGATTGAAAATTCTCGATCGCAATTTCTCTTTCGCAGACTAGGTGAAGTACGGCAGATTGAACTCTGCCAACGCTTTTAGCCCCCAAATTCCAAACCAAAGGAGACCCTTTGAACCCAACTAGCTTATCTAAACACAAACGAGCTAACCCAGATCCGACTAAATCTAAGTCGAGCGGTCTGGGGTTGGCGATCGCATTCCTAACTGCCTTTTCTGTTATTTCTGAGAAAGATACTCTAAGAATGTTCCTGTTCTTTTGCTTGAGAATTGCATAAAGATGCCAGCCAATGATTTCTCCTTCTCGGTCGGGGTCTGTAGCTACATAGACTACTGAAGCTTTAGCGCTCTTCTGTTTGAGATCTTTAATTGTCTGCCTCGATTTGCTGTCTTTTGGCTCGAACCGCATCCTGACACGATCGTTAACAAAATCGAAGCCGAGATTATCTTCTCCATCTTTAGCCAAGGTGCGGAAGTGGCCCATGCTAGCGGTAACCTTCCAGTCATCGCCTAATATTTTTCCTAGCTTTTTTATCTTTCCTGGGCTTTCAACAATCAGAAGATTAACCATAAAAATTCATTAATGTGTTGCAAAAGTAATATTGCTAGCCTGTCTGAGCTTGCACTCTCGACGGTCAAGCTCGGTTGATAACTGTATCAAAATATATTGAGTGCCAGAAATATTTCATACGAGCTTTTCAGCTATTTTCTTTGTTTTAGCTGGCGGATACTCGTTCCGCATATCCTAACAAAATTTTGATTTGCGATCTTCCTATTGGATTCTCACACACACCAGCAGTTGAAAGTATTGATGGCGATTACACTGCTTATGGTGATGCGACCGCACACACAGAACGTCGTGAATAATAAAATTAACTGTAGCACAAGGGTAATAATTCTAGTTGAACCAAGAAATAAAGCAATGTTTGCGATTGATTTGCTTATTTGTAGTTCGAATTATTGGTTAACTATTTACCAAGTAGATAGTGGATAACAGCTCTGACTTTATTTTCTAGCTAACAAATTCTACTGTAATATTGATAAATTCTACTATTCGATCCGTTTAAACTGCATTATTTCTGCTAGAGGTATAACTTTCAGAAGCTAAAAGGTTGAAGATAGAATAATACTTTACTCCAAATATCTGATATCTTCTCCTAGTCTAAATTTTAAAACTATATCTCGCTCGTAAGAATTGAGTTCGTTTTCCATAAAACTTTGTAACCACTCGTTAATCTGCTTTCCCTCACTAATAAGATAATTTTCTATTCTTATCAATGCCCTATCTATATTTTTTCTTCCTTGCTATTTATAGCCGATTTCAAGACTGCATCAATTTCCATGTGTAACTTTTTTCCTTTGCCAGAGCGTCCCTATTCTTTTTTGCACGTATCTGTAATACTCTTAACAGAGAGAAAACCAAAATCTAATTTTAAATCGCGAAAGAAAATATTGAGATTGTTTCCTTGAATCTGCAACAGCAAAAGAATTATTTTTAGAAAGCTCGCTTTTCCGCTTTACTAGAACCTTATCTATTTCACTTCCCAGCCAGTCTTAAAAAAGCATCGATCGTAGTTTAAAAATACTGTTCTAAAGAAGGAGAAATTAGATGCCTACAAATCCTTTTCCTTACACATTCTTTTAAACCAGCCGAAGTCAAGCTGTGCAACGCCCCAAAGAGTTAGACCTATTTATAGGAAAACATATTCTTTATTAACTTAAGCGATCGCAAAAAACTATTATCTTACAAAGCACTTGGGGATCGAGATGAAAAAGATAGAGGCTCGAACAACGCCGATATATATTTTGCATTAATAAAACTATAAAATGGAAAAAATCAAAGTTTTCGTCGTTGATGATTCTATCTTAGTTTGGGAAATGCTAATGTTTGCTCTATTCAATCAGGAGCATATCGATTTAATTGGCTTTGCTACGAATGGCAAAGAGGCATTGTCAACAATTGATAATGCTGCAGTAAAACCAGACGTGGTAATTATGGATTTAGTCATGCCAGTTATGGGAGGAATAAAAGCTACTGAGGAATTGAATCAGTTTTTTCCTGACATAAAAGTAATAATCCTAACTAATATACAAAATTATAAAACTGCTGACTGCGCTCTCAGATTAGGAGCAAGAGGCTATATTACAAAGACCAATATTAACGAGAAAATTTTAGCTGAGTCTATACACACGGTACATAACGGATATGCTTTTATTGAATCAGAACAGATACGCAATTTAATACGGGAAAGCAGGTACAAATCTTTCACCGCCCAGCAGCAAAATGAGATCCCATTAGAATCTGATTCAAAACTACCAAAGATTTTTTGGTTAATAGTATTTATTGGTCTGATTAATTCAGTTAGTTTTACTATCGTCATACCTTTAATTTATCCCTATGCTAAACAGTTTGCCTTGAGCGACTTTCAGGCAAGCCTGTTAATTGCTGTGTTTCCCCTATCGCAGTTTTTTGGCACTCCTGTTTTAGGTAAGCTATCGGATCGATTAGGACGCAAGCACATTTTAGTTTTAAGTTTGATCGGTACAGTTGGAGCCAATCTTCTAGCTAGTATTGCAGGGGTTCCCTGGCTGCTATACCTGTGTCGTATTATTGATGGCTTGACTGGGGGAAGTAATTCGGTTGCCACAGCAGTGATTAGCGACATAACCAACCCCAAACAAAGAGCCAAAGCTATTGGCATCTTTGGGGCTACGTTTAGACTGGGCTTTGTCGTTGGCCCCTTACTGAGCTACTTGACTCAACAGCTACCAACCATTCCAAAAGTCACACCTTTGGGCATGAGCTTTTTTGTTAGCGCCGCAATCGCAGCTTTAGGAGCATTATTGACCATTTGTTTTCTGCCTGAGACTAACGTTCAGCGACAAAAATTCGAGCTTAATTGGGCAGATTTTGCTTTTGGAAAGGTTCTTTCATCCCTCGGCAGACCGAAGGTAGGTAAATTTTTCATACTAACTTATCTAAGCGGCTTGAGCTTTACTATATTTACCTTTGCTTTCCAGCCTTTTTTCCTCAACGTTTTAGGAAGAGATACCAAAGAGCTTGCCGTTGTGTTTGCCTCAGTAGGTGTTTTAGGTTTTCTATCTCAGGTATTTGCGCTAGAAATATTGCGAAAAAACTTCAATTTAGTCGATATTATTGCCGTAACTCTACTTGTAAGGGGAGTAACATTTCTGCTACTGCCCGCTTTTCCTACCTATCAGGGCTTCGTTATTATCACAATCGCATTTGGTCTGGTAAATTCTTTTCCCATGCCGCTAATCGATACAATCTTGTCCCTGACAGCCGAAGAGCAAGATAGAGGACAAGTTTTGGGCATCAACTCAGCTTACTTTAGTATGTCGGGTGCAATTGGTCCCGTTGTTTCTGGACTACTCTTGAGCGTCAACTACAGCTTTCCTTTTTGGATTACGGGAGCATTTACTCTTGGTGCCGCTATTTTCGCTCTGAGTCTGAAATCAAGTTTGGTAGCGAAGCCGTAGCTATCTACAGCTAATTTCTATCTCCTTTTTAAAACGAGGTGATTTCTCAGCTTTAACTGGAGTAGCAATTACATAAGCAGCAGGGATTAAATACAGTGCCAAAAAGGTCGCTCCAATAATTCCTCCTGAGATAGCAACTGCCAGAGGTGGCCAAAATTCTCCTCCTACTAATAACAGAGGAACAAAACCTACTGCTGTCGTCAAAGTAGTTGTCAGTACGTGGCGTGTCGAGTTTAAAACAACTTCGCCTATAGCTTTTCTATCTCCCCTAGACGCTATAGGATGACTTTGAATAGCAGATAAAACAACTATCGAATCGTTAATGGCTATGCCGATTAAGCCAACTGTCCCGACTATCGGATTAAATCCAAATGGATAGTCAAATAGCCAAATAGAAAAAAGTCCCAAGCCAAAAGATGCCACTGCCACCACGCCAATTACAGCAGCTAAACGGAAAGAATTTAAAGAAAGCACTAGAGTAGCCGACATTAAAATTATTAGGACACCTACGGTCGAAATTAAACCGCCGACTGCCTCTTCTTTTTCTTCTTCCTCACCACCAAATTCAAAACTATAGCCAACAGGAAGCTGCCAGCCCGAAGTTTTCAGCTTACTTTCAAAATTGCTTAATGCCTCATCGGGCAAAATGCCTGGGGTTAAAAATCCTTGGATAATGTTTACTCTTTCACCGTTATAGCGGGTAATTTGAGCTATTTCTGGCTTGAGGATAGTGCGACCTAAAGCAGAGAGGGGAATATTGCTACTATCACCCTGCCCAAGATCGGTTAGCAAATTCATTGTCTGAAGATTTTCACCATCCTCTTTTATAGACTTCGCTAGTCTAACCCTTACTGGCAGCTCCTCAGTAGCTTCTAGAATAGATCCACCAGTCGTACCGACCAAACTTGATTCTAGCTGTGAAGCGACCGCAGCACGATCTAAACCAGCCAGTAAAACCTCTTCCTCATCCAATTCGACACTCAATTGAGGTACAACTTCAGCTAAGCTCGCGCGAGTGTGAGTAATATGTTCTACCCCTAGTAAAATACTGCGGGCTTCTTCACCTAGACGCTCTAGACGCTCTAAACTAGAGCCATATATTCTCATCTCTACGGGAGCATCGAAGGGGGGTCCCTGTTCTAACTGTCTAACTAGAATTCGGGCAGAGGGAAATTGTCGGTCGAGTAAAATCTGTATATCTTTAGCTAGCTTGCTAGTGGCATAAGAGTCTAGCTGGACGATAGCTTGAGCATAGTTTGGTTCTTGTTCTCGATCGCCTGCGACATTGTAATAAAATCTCGGCACGCTTCTGCCAACAAACCAGTGAACGTCTTTAATATCTCCAAAGGCTAGCAGACTCTGGCGAACCCGTTTTGTAATTGCCTGGGTTTGGGCAATTGCTGTAGCGGCAGGTAGCTCTACTTGAATCTGTAGCTGATCGCGATCGGCAGCAGGAAAAAACTGCTGTCTGAGATTTCCCGCTTGGAAAAAACCGATAAATGGTAAAAGCAAAGCCAAACAAATACCGAGAATTGGTCTTGCAATAGACCAGCGAATAGTTTTTTTGTACCAGCGAGCGAGGTTCGGCAAAGTAATACCTGCCTGCCACCAGGACTTTTGGGGGGCGAGGGCTTGTTTGAACAATTTTGCAGTCAGAATCGGCATGACTAACATTGCCAGAAAAAACGATGAGCATACTGCTAAAATTACGCTTATAGCTATAGTGCTGACAAATTCTCCTGTTGGTCCAGGCAATAGAGCGATCGGCAAAAAAGCTAATACCGTAGTAATAGTAGAGCTGAATAGAGGGACGAATAGATAGGCAGTGCTTTCTTTAATAGCGTTAATCGGTCCAACTCCACGTCGCAGTCGTCCATTAACCTCATCGACCATGACGATCGCATTATCAATGAGAATTCCTAAAGCGACAATCAAGCCTGTAATCGACATTTGATGTAGGGGAATAGACATAACGTTCATCCAGCCAAAAACCATCAGGGTCGATAGTGGCAGACAAATTCCGACAATTATCGCCGAACGTAACCCCATCATCACGGTGGTTACAATAAAAACTAAAACCCCACCAATTAAAAGATTGAGAACGAGATTGTTTATTCTATCTTCAACATAGTTACTCTGATCGACTATTGTCGTAAGATCGATCGCTTGGGGTAACTGCTCTTGAAACTCATCGAGTATTTCGTTAGCATCTCCTACCCATAAATTTAATCTCGTACCTGAATCTATATGAACTGCTAGGGTTACTGCTGGGCGATCGCTCGTAATTGATAAATCATCAGAAGGAGCAACAGCTCCTTTTGTTATCGTTGCTAAATCCTGAAGACGAATTAATGCCCCTTGCTCTTTCCCCTTTAGAGGAATATTTCTAATTCGACTTAGAGTATCTAATTCTCCAGCTATCTCGACATCTAAGTTATTTAAATCGGTATCGATTCTGCCTGCCGATACTTTTGAGTCGCTTTGCTCGATCTGGCGGGAAATATCGCTGACAGAGAGGTTATAGCTAGCTACTGCTTCTCGATCTAATTCTACTAACACTTCTTCGGGCTGTAAACCAAAAAGCTTTACCTCTTCAGTTCCAGGAATGCTAGATAAGCGTTCTTTTAATACTTCTGCCTGACGATTGAGAATACTGTAGTTGGGGTTATCGTCCTGCTGCCAAACTATAGAAGTTATTAGGGCAAATGCCTTCACCTTAATTTTTTCCAGCTCAGGTTCACTTGCCGTCTGAGGTAATTCCAGCTTCACCCGATCGATTTTGTTCTGTACCTGTCCCCAAATCTTGTCAACCTCATCCTTTTGGGTACTGTCTTCTAATTCAACGCTGATAATTGAACTTCTAGCACTAGAAGTTGACTGATAGTTATTTATTTCCTTTATCTCGGTTAGCTTATCCTCTATTTTATTGGTAATTAAAGCCTCTACTCTATTCGCATCTGCTCCGCTAATGAAAGTTTTAATTACGGCATTACGAGATACTAATTCTGGATCTTCTAATCTTGGTAATGCAAAATAAGAAGAAATTCCCCAGACTAAAATCAAAATGATGGTCAGAGCTAACAATCGAGTGTTGCGATACAAAAAAGTAAACATGCCGATCTATCCCTCATTTGAAGCAGTAACTACTTGACCTGGAATTAACCTGTGAGTGCCTTCGACTACGATTTCATCTCCAGGCTGAAGGGTTCCTCGGACAAAAACTTGTTGGTTTTGAGTTTCGAGCAGTTCGACCAATCTTCGCTCTACCTTGAGCTGCTTTCCGCTCTTATCTAAGGCGTAACAAGACCACAAACCTCTCTCTCCTTTAGTTAGAGCAGAGATAGGTAGCCAATAACCTTCTCTCTCGCTTTCACGAATCAGCTTTAGTCGGGCAATTTGCTGGGGCAAAACTTGTCCAACGTCTGTCGAACCCAGCTCAAAAACTGCGGTCAGATTTCGAGTAGATGAGTTTACCTCTGGTAAAATCGATACGACCTTAGCATCATATTCTCGACTGCCAATAGTAAGCTTTTGGGTGCTGTCTACCTGTAGTTGAGTGGCAACTTCAGGAGGAACACCAATCTTTATTTTTAGCTGACTATTTTCAACTAGTCTCAGTACTGATTGACCAGGACTAATTATCGAGCCTTCATCAAAATTACGAACCGAAACTGCTCCTTCAAAGGGAGAAAGCAGAGTGCTATTTGCAATTGTTATATCTAAGGCATTAATTTCAGCCAGTAGACGGTCTACAACTGCTTCTTGAGCATCAATTTGCTCTACGCGAGAGCCGTTTTTCCTTTGCTTAAGATTACTCTTGGCATCAGACAAACGTTCTGCCAAAGCCTTGGCATTAAAAGTAATCTCTTCTAGTTCTTCACGATTTACAGCACCTTGAGAATACAGATATTCACGGCGGGTCGCCCTTATATTTTCCAACTCTAGCTGCTGTTCTAGATCTCTTACCTGAGCCTGAGCCGAATCAATTTCCTCTGGCGTTGCGCCATTGTTAAGCTCGGCAAGTAAAGCTTGAGCCTCACTTTTTTGAGCAATCAGTCCCTGACGCTGAGCATCTAAATTTGAAGTATCTAATTTTGCTAAAGGCGTACCAATAGAAATACGGTCGCCTTCATTTACAAATACCCTCACGAGTCTGCCTCCTCTTTCAAATCCCATCTCACTCGATCTAGAGGCAATAGTTTCCCCAGTATAAGTTTGATAACTAGAGTAAGAATCAGCCAGCTTTAGGGAGGTAGTCACCACAGGCAGTACTCCAGTCTCATTGCCTCGCTCCCGATTGACCCTAGAAGCAGTTTGTAAATTAGATCTGCTTAAATCTTCTGGTTCACCTGCATCATTACGGCTCAACACTTGGATTGAAACAATACTAGAGCCAAAAAAAACTATTGCCGCTATCAATGAGACTGAAGAATGAGCCTGAATATTTCTTTTTAGATTCTGATAAAAGTTAGATAGTTGCTTGACCATTAATCAATAAATCCAACCGTTATCGTCTCTTCAATTTCAGCCTTCGTTTCTTCAGGCACTCGAAATGAAACCGAACGTTTCAATCCCTCTTCGCGATACCTTATTGTGAATTCTCCTCCATGCACGTCATCTCCTTTAGGCAGCATCAAGGTGTTTTTAGCTGAGATGACGCATTTTTTACTCTCGCAGCGATCGCTTTTATAAGCTACCTGTATCGTTGAATGATCGTCCCAGCTATATTTGTTGAGTTCGGGCAACGGAAGTGGAATCGGGATAGGAATCAGCTCTAATCCACCATTCAATACCTCAGAAATTAGCCCTTCCCGTACCTGAGTAGTGTGTAGTAAGGTTACTCGGTCGTCCTGCTGTTCGATTCGCACCCACTCGTCTTCCTCTCCCGAACTGTTTAAGTTAAGCCTAAAGGTCTGAAGCACAGATTCTTGACATTTTGAATTTAAAGGAAATCTGCTGCAGAAGCTCTGGCGGTCTAAAGTGTGGAGCGTCGTTTGAGATTCAGCCATTGGCAACCCCTGACAAAGAGAGTTTAGGGGGAATTTTCGGCAGAGAAGTTCATTACCTGCACCTGCCTCAACTTTCTTTACGCCATAGTTAAGCTCGACGGAGGAAGCCTGCAAAGAAGAACTTTTGCACCTGGAGTTTAAAGGAAATTTACGGCAGAGAGTTTCAGATGCTGGATTAATTTCTTCCGCTTCCATCGCTTCTACAGATGAGGTGTTAACAGTATTTAGTAAAACGGCCGATAAAATGCCGAACACAACGTTTGTTGCTGTTGTAGTTTTGTTTTTCATTGGAGTTAATAAATAAAATTTGAACTTTGAAATTTTCAACCTAAGAATGTTTGTGGTACTGGTCCCCCCCATTGGAAAAGAATGTTTGTATTGCCAGGATGTACAGCTTCTGGGGACTCATCATTAAATACGTCTCCATCGCTAAAATGCTCGATCAGACTGCCGAAAGGATCTCGCCAGTAATCAAATATTTGACTGCCTAGTCGGTGGCGACCTACACCCCAAACATGTTCGTACTGCTTGTTTTTCAACCATTGGTGACCCATCTGTAGCGAATCAAAGTCCCGTACCTCGCAGCCGACGTGATGAACTTTTGCTTCAGAACCTTGGGCGATCACAATAGTGTGATGATCTACATAGTTTTTGCCTCTGTTACAGCGCAAAAAAGCGGCTACAGGGTAAGTTGGATGCCCGTAATAAACTCGATCGCTAGTCAGCATTCCCAACAAGTTCGTATACCATTTATAACTTTGATTAAAATCTAAAACATCTATGGCTATATGACCGAGACGAATTACTTTAGCAGGCTGTTTTGCTATGAATTGAGGCTGATTTAAACGCTGCTTATTTCCATAGCTGTTGATAGGTAGAGGCAAGAGAATATCCTCCATTTCATCTCGATGTTCTACTCCACACACAAGATCGATCCTAAAATCATTGGGATCTTTAAGCGTTACAGCAGATCCCCCTCCTGGCCCATCGAGATTATAAATTTCAAGTTCGTCATCTTGTCTCGTAATTTCTTCGAGTCGGCCGAGATTCATAACCTCTAGCCCAAAACCAATAAATTGAGCTACTTCGCCTTTCTCTACTACGTATATATAGGGTAGAGCGCTTTCGCCGCGATAATAAACCCGGCGATTACTACGGGCAGCAACGGTAAACCCGAAATCTTCGAGAAATTCGGTAGCTAAATCTAGATCGGGATGCTGATACCTCACATAAGCGAGATCGATAGGGGTAATGTTCATCTTCCTCATCAAATATATTAAATCAGTAAAATATTTATTGAACTTTTGGCCAATCAATCAAGCAGTTTTTTTGTCTGCTTGATATAAGCTCTTTTGTCAACCACTAGGGAATTACCAAGAACTTTTTTCCTATCGAGGTTATTTTTAAAATTGCGTCTGTATTTATCAACCTTTAAATGAGATACGGTAGGCTGCACTTTTTGCTTTATGTAGTTGGCAATTAAACGGCTTTGAGCCTCAAATACTTGCCAGTGCGTACCGATTGGCTGAATCATACCTACGACAAAAAGATTGTCGTATTCAGGGTGAAAACAATGTAGATAAAGGCTGGGGAATTTTTTGTCCGACTCCCAATTTAAAAGTTTTTTCTCGATAAACGGAAAGCCGATTTTAAATCCCGTAGCGCAGACAATCAGGTCTATTTGCTCGCAAGAGCCATCTTTAAAATTAACCCAGCCTCCGTCAAAACCAAGAATTTCAGGTTTCCAAGCCAGGTCTCCTTGAAGGTAATACTGGTAGATAGTTTGATTGAATACTGGCTTGATGATTCCACGTTTAAAAGCATGACTGGGGATGTTAAGCTGCTTGAGGTTTATTCCCTGTAACAGTAGGATTAGCGGTGCTAATCTCGACAGCAGCTTGAAGATTATGGGCGTGGGAATACTCCTAATTAGAGGAAAGTTGGCAGCTTTTTCGGCTGGAAATCCTAAAATAAACTTATTGCCTATATAAAAACTGCCACGGGTACTATGAAGCGTCCGCTCGGCAGATGTCGCTGAGTCTTCAAGAATATCCATTGCTGATTGCCCAGCACCTACAACTAAAACCTTCTTATCAGTAAGCTGAATGGGTTTTTTGTACTGACTTGAATGGATAATTTCTCCCTCAAATTCTCCCTCAAATTTAGGAATATATGGGTTGTTGTGCTGCCCCGATGCCAGTAAAATCCACTGGTACTCACGAACCTCTCCACTATCTAAGGTAACGTGCCAGATTCCCTCTATTCGCTCTACCTTCTCAACCGCGGTATTAAACTGAATCTGTTCGTAAAGCTTTTTACTCTTTGCATAGCTAATCAAATAAGCTAGTATTTGCCGATTACTGGGGTAGGCGGGATAATCTTCAGGCATCGGCAAATCGCTATACCTCTGCATCGATTTATGACCGATCGCGTGAGTGTTTTGAGCGACGGGACTATCAGCTTTACTCCAGTTCCAAAGTCCGCCGATCTCATCGTGCTTTTCTACTGCATCGAAAGGAATCTTTGCTTCTTGCAAAGAATTCATTGCGGCTAAACCTGCAGCGCCACTACCTATTACTAGGGCGCGGCCATCGCGACCGACAGAACTTGGGCTTTGACGAACAGGTCGAGGAATAAAGCGAGGAACATTCTCTAGGGCAGAATAGTCCATTGTTTCTCTTAAAATTCTTTCTTCTGTTGCAATACGCTTACTGCTCAAAAGCAAATTTACAACAGTAAAAACTATAGAAGTTACGTAGGCACTATGAATCAAAGGTACAAAAGTAAATTCTAAACCCATTGCCAGCCATGCTGGATGTCTGATATAACCATATATTCCCGTATTTACGACTGGTTTACCCTCAATAACAATTACTGGATGAGTCCAAAAATGACCCAGCTCTTTAGCGGATAAACTGCGTATTGCTTGACTGAATATAGTTACTAATACAGATACTGCTGCTAGAGGATAAGCTACAGAAGGACAGAAGACATAAACTTCAACTATCATCCCTAAAAACCAGCACACCTGCATCGCTCTAACCAAGCCAACATAGTTATCACTTTTCTTTTCGGCTCCAAGAGAATGTAAATACTTAACATTTTCTTTGCCGAGGCGCATTGCCATAATTCTTCGTAGAATAATTATGGCCAAAATACAGGCAAAAGCAATCTGAGTTATATTCATGGGTAATCTTTAAAACTTCAGTAAAATTGCTTCTTGTGATAGTCCTGGTCCCATAGCAATCATGAGTCCATATTCACCTTTGGCTGGCGGGGTCGGCGATTCGAGCAGCTCCTCTAACATATAGAGAACATGAGCTGAGGATAAATTGCCTTTTTCAGATAAGGTCGACCTCGATAGTGAAAGTGCTTCGGAGTTTAGGTGAAATCTAGCTTCAATCTCTCGAACTATTTTTGGTCCTCCAGGATGTAAAATCCAGTGAGATATATCTTCAAGAGATAAATTATTTTTCTCTAATAAAGGTTCTATGGTTTTGGCGATCGCATCGGGCAATAAATATGGAACCTCTGGCCTGACAATTGCCCGCAGGGAACTATTGTTTAACAGAATATCAACGCCGATCAGATCGCTCGTACCTGGCACTAAATTACTTCTACTATCAATTATTTGAGGCTGCTGTCCTGTATCCGAGTCGTATAGATAGTGTTCTGAACCCACAATCAAAAGAGCTACGGCTCCATCACCAAAGAGCGCTGCCGTCACCAGAGTCATCTTGATTGCCGAATCATATTTCTGAGGATCTTGAAGATGCTCGGCTAAGTATTGTTTTAAGTCTTTTTGAAAACTTCCTTGCCAAAGCACAGAAGCTAATTCTACAGATATAAGCACTACAGCTTCAGCTGGATGTCCTACCAAATAATCTTGAATTTTTGATAGACTGTGAACCCCATTCATACAGCCAACACCATAAAGACTCATCCGTTTCGTATGGCTGGAAAAGGGCGAAACGCTCATCACTCTAGCAAATATGGAGGGAGTAGCTGGTAATAGGCTAGACTCGACAACCATCGAAATATCCTTGTGTTCGAGGCTTTGAGATTCTAAGAGAGAATCGATCGCACTTACGCTCAGCTCAACTGCTGCCTTAATGCCTTTTTCTAAAGCTTCGTCTTCTTTTAGATTAAATGATGGAGATAGAGCGAAGTGCCTGCCTTTGAGATCGACATTGGTAAAAAATCGTTTCACCTCAGCTGGATCGATATCTATATCTTCTGATGTAAGGTTATCTAAAAATATTCTTATCAGATTTTCTTGCTCAAAATATTCTTGAGGAAAATTGCTAGTAGCTCCTACAACTTTGGGAGCAGCCTGGACGATATCTAGATCTGGTTTTAAAAATCTTGTTTGTATTGGCTTGAGAAGACGTTCTTTAAGAGAATTAGCAAGAATATTTGGCGATTCGTAACCCACAGACGTTGAATTTGGCTCGAGGGTATCTCCCAACTTCAGGGCTGGTTCGGGAATATTATCTAATTTCGAGCAAACAAGTTTTGCCAAACTAGCAATGGTTGGGGAGGCTTCAAAGTCTTCAAAAGATAGCTTAACTTTGAAATCAGACTCTACTTTGCCGATGATCTTAGCTACTCTCAAAGAATCCAAACCATATGAATCAATAGACTGTTCTAACTTCAGTTCATTTAGGGAGACTTCTAGCTCCTTGGCAAATGTTTTAGTCAAATTTGTTTCTACTAGCTGTAGTTGGCTAGATTTTTGCGGTTTTAGCTGCATTATGTTGACCCGTATGTTGAACGTAGTGGTTAATTAATTACGGAGAGGGTATTATCAAGAAACTTTTGTTTACAGGCCTGGCGCTTAATTTTGCCACTCGATGTTTTAGGAATACTGCCAGTCCTGATCGGACAAAATTGGTCTATAGCCAGATTGTGTTCGCGCGATACCTCGCTGCGTACCGCTCTGGCAATCTCTTCACAGTTTAAATTGCGTCTAGCAGTTCGTTCGATCTCGCTTACAGCTATTAGTTTTTCTTTGCCTTCGAGCGTTACTGAAAACACTGCTACAGAATTTTCTCGAAGGCTTGAATGGCTATGTTCGACGGTAGTTTCAATATCTTGAGGATAATAATTGCAGCCCCTTAAAATAATAAGATCTTTTAGCCTTCCTGTAACAAATAGTTCACGATCGTGGAAAAATCCTAAATCTCCCGTTTTAAAAAATGGCTTAGAAGAATTTTTAGCTAAATAAATATCAGAACTATGACTATTTTGTTGTGAATCACTCCAGTAACCCTTAGTAACGTTATCTCCGCTAACGCATATCTCTCCAATTTCTCGTTCCAAACACGGCTTTGAAGAGGCTGGATCGACGATAACTATTTCTTGATCCAGCCACGTCTTACCGCAGCCAACGATTTCTACCGAATTTAATTTGTGAGAGTTGCGATCGTTCTCTGCCAATACCGCTTTGTTCTCGGTCAGAAAATTGACCTTAAGATCCAAAATATTTGGGCTGCTCTGTTTGACTATTCCTGTGGCTAACAAAGTTGTCTCAGCCATGCCGTAACAAGGATAAAAAGATTTGGGGTCGTAGCCATAAGGTTTTAGTACATCGAGCTTTTGGATCGTTTTTGCCCGAATAGGCTCTGCACCGCAAAATGCTAAATCCCAGGAACTTAAATCCAAACCCGTAAGCTGCTCGCTAGGAATTTTTGAGATTAGCTCGTATGCGAAATTGGGTCCTCCGCTAGTTGTAGCCCTATATTTATCAATCGCTCGTAGCCAGAGGATTGGCTTGACCAAAAATGCAGATGGAGGCATTAAAATACAGGGTATTCCCAAGTACAGAGGCTGCAGCACGTTACCAATCAAGCCCATATCATGAAATAAAGGTAGCCAGCCAACAAATATAGTTTCTTTTGTATGAGAAAAACTAGCCTCGATCATTTTCTGATTGTAGATTACATTTTGGTGAGAAACTACAACTCCTTTGGGAGTCCCCGTCGAACCAGAGGTGTATTGTAAAAAGGCAATCGTGTCTGAATCGATCTCAGCCTTACGCCATTCACACGCTAAATTCAACTCAATAGAGTCACTTGCTACCCAACTAATATTGTCGATTCTTTCCTCTGGCAATATTCTTGGCTTGAGATTGGTCAGGTATGCTTCAGTGGATAAAATAAACCGAGGTTCGCAATCTCTAACAATGCTCTCAAGTCTAGAAGTTTTCTCTCTTCTTCGGGGAATCGAGGTTGGTACGGCAATTACTTGTGCATAAAGACAACCAAAAAAGGCAGCAATAAACTCTATTCCTGAAGGATAAAGTAACAGGGCGCGATCTCCTGGTCGAGCTTTTAGTTTCTGTAAATGCGAGGCGATTGCTCTTGCCTTGTTGTCTAACTCTTCATAAGAAATTAAATCCGATTCAAATTCTCCATCTCCTAGAAAGCGATAGGCAATCTGAGTTTTCAATTTTCGAGCCTGAGTATTTAAAAGCGAAACTAAATTTTCTGTCAAATTGCTGAGGTTGGATTTATTTTTATTGGTTGACTTTTGTCGAACGTTTAGCAGACTCGCCATAAAACTGTAGAGGGTAAGATTAATTTCTTATAAATGAAAAATTAAAGCTATATTCGTCTAGCTTTTGACTCAATGCTGCTGCCGAAAATCAGACGAATTTAGTGTTTAGGGTAATTTCCCTTGGAAAAAGAGCTTATCTACACTGAATCTTCCACCAAATTTCCGCTCTTCTGTAGAAAAGCCTAGAGCTAGCAAACAGCAGATATCCCACTGAGCAGGAATATTAAAAGCATCTTTAATAGGTTTAGAAACAAAACCTTCCATCGTGCAGGAACTTATCCCCAGACTCGTAGCGCAAAGCATCATATGGGTAACGGCAATCATTACTTGACGATTAGTCCACGCTTCGACAGAGTCGTAGCTGGGATGAAACTTTTCGAAGCTGGGAATACTACTTCTTAGAAAATCTGCATGTTCTCCACCCATTGAACCAAGTTTTGTACCCAGCTCAATTACAGATTCAACATATTCTGGAGAAAAAACATGACGATCTCCGCAGCAGATTAATATTTCAGGAGCTTGCCTTATTTGCTCTTGCTCGAATGCACAAGCGTATATTTTTTCCTTTTCTTGATAGTTTTGGACTCTGATAAATCGCCAAGGCTGTAGGTTAAATCCAGAGGGGGCAAAAGTCGCAGACTCAAATATTGCAATCAATGTTTCTGCGTCAATAGGTCGATTCTTAACAAAAGACTTGACAGACCGTCGTTCTCGAATAGCGTCTTTGATACTCATAACAATTAATAACAATAAAATTTAAGGAGTGTCTCAAGCCGCAAATTATTTTAGTCAGCAGCCACAGGTTGATTAACCTCTCGTTTATCTATTCGCTCTCGAACGGCTAATTCGAGAGTATTTATTTCAACAAGTAACTCCTCTATCCACATTTGCTGTAGATACACACTATTGATTCTGTTTAGCTGCCTTGATAAAATCATCAATCGCTCCATACCTTTTTAGTGCGGACTGGCAAAATCTAGGGAAGGCTATGTCAAAGTCATTGGCACAGGTTCTTCCCAGCCATAAACAATTCTGTATTCAGTTAAAAACAGATAGCTGATGAATTTTCCAACTTTTAGCCAACTGGCTGCCTATATACTAGTAACAATTGAAAAAACTGCTTTATAAACAACAGATAATTTTTTACGGCTTACGTTACTAGATATATAGAACAATAAGTCTTTTAATCCGCTCATCCTAAGTATTTTAATAAATATTTAAGATAAGTTTCTCTCAGCTCATCTATTTTCAGAGCTTAACTATGCGATCGACGCTCGCGAGACGTTCTGCCGAGACAATTATCTAAAAATTATTTATATTAAGTTCTGTATTAATTCCACGTTCCCTCTGTATGTTTTCTTGAGTATGACTGCAGACGTTGCTGATAAATTATTGTAGTCATTTCCAATTCTAATAAGCTAAAATTAAAGACAAATTAACTGCTTCACTGCACTCTGAGATTTTATAAAATCATTGAAGCAGTGTCTCGAATTGAGCTACCAGCAAAAATTATCGAGACTCAAAACTTTCGATTTCAGAATAGATGCTGCTCGAGGCATCCATAAGACAGGAACTATAAAAGCCTTGTAAAAGACTGAAGGATTTGCGTTCGGAAGCTAACTCAGAATCTTTGGCTCCTTGACCTATCAACAAGCTTTTACAGATTTTGAATACCAAGGCTACTTAATCTAAATTTTTCAAACAAACATACCATAGTATTTATAGCTAGTATTTTAAATGTGACTTTAAAAAAAGTAGATAGTATTGCTAAGAGGCAGCATCTGAAAAAACACTACTTTCATATAGCTCACTCTGCCACTCTACCCGCACATCATCGAGCTTTGCCCTCAACCAGTTATTAAAAATATTTTCCAGTATGCTATCAAACTGCTGTTCGAATGAGGGGGATAATATCTGCTTGACCTCAATCAAATATATCGTTGGCTCTAAGACTATAGGAAACAAAAGACGGGGTTGTTCGCAGCTAAATATCATCGAGGCTATTTCTGGATTTAGCTCATGACGATAAACAAATCCTCGATCGCCTCCCCTAATCTTACAGCTACAGTCGCGACTGTATCGAGCTGCATCAGCAAAGCTAATCTCTGATTCTAGTAGAGAGTAGTAAAGTTCAAATGCCAAAGCTCGGTTTTGAGAACTAAGAGGCACTTCTAAAAGCCATACTTGTTGAAACTTGTCGTAGTTGTTAAAAAAATACGGTTTAACGCGATCGTCAAATAGCTTGTGTTTTAGCTTGCTCGATAATAGTTTGGTATGAATAAAATTTTCAACATCATTTTGACTCATGTCGTTCTCATTCAACCATTTCTGAAAACTGGAGCCAGGATGATTCTGCATCATCCAAGTTTCTAGACCCAGCTGTATATCATCGGCGCTGATGCTGACAGCTTGGGCTTGAGATTCGTTATGAATAATGCGATCGATCGCCAGAGCTTCTATTACCTGTGGATATATTCCCGTTTTTTTTAGCAGAGATAATACCTGTGAGTCCCGATATTTAAAAATCATCAATATAATTCTAAAACAGTAAAGAGCGAGAATATATAGAAATTCAAATCTTTGTCATCTAATTTTTTAATAAAGGTTCAAGCACAAAACTAATCAATCGGCGTTGCCGAATAATAATCTCTGCCGTAGCTGTCTGACCAGGCCTCAGAGGAATATTCCTCTTCTTCGTTTGAATGAAGCTTTTTTCTAACTCTATCTCTAATTCATAACTAGGGAAGGTTTCATCTGCAGATTCGCTCGGTTTGGTAGTAGGAGAAATACCAATCAGCTTTCCTCTAAGTATGCCAAAATTTTGAAATGGATAAGCATCAAACTTAAGCTTGACTGGCATGTTTAAATTTAAAAATCCGCTATCAGAGGAAGCTAATCTTGCCTTGAGAATTAAAGGTGAAGCCTGAGGCGCAATTTCAGCAACCTCTTCTCCTGGAGCCAAGACCGAACCCAATTTCGCTGTTGACAATTCAAATATTGAGCCAGAAACTGGAGCTTTGACTGTTCTTTGCCTCATTTGATAATTTAAAGCATCTAGCTGATTTTTATTTGTCTTGATATTAGACTTCAAGGTGATGATTTGCCGACTGATTTCCTGTAGCTGTTCCTCTATTTGCAATATCACTATTTTCCCCTCTCGTATCAAACTCTGATAGCCCTGTTGCTGCTCGTCAGAATAAATAATAGCCTGCTGCAGCTGTGCGTCTGCTTGTTGAACAATACGCTCTTTTTCTCTCAGAATATTTTCTTGGCTGGTAACCTGAATTTCGGCAACTATCCCCCGAACGTTGGCTTCTCGATAACGTTCTACCTCTTTTAAGGTTTCGAGGCGGTCGCTCTCATTTAGGTTTTTCGAAGCCTGCAGGTTAGATACATTTTCTATGGCTCGCTGAACCTGTGCCTGTTTTTCCAATTGTCTAGCCTGATTCTGCTGCTGTTGAGCGCTTATTTTAATTCCTAGGTTAGTTTTTAGCTGTATTAGCTGTGCTACTTCCTGCCGATATCCCCTCGACTGAGCCTGAAACTGCTGCAGTTCACTGACGATCGGCTTAGATTCCAAAACTATTATCGGCTGGTGCTGCTTTACAAACTGGCCCTCTTCAACCATTACTTTTTCTATAGTTCCGCCAGATATAGTATCAACCTTGTAGACTCGACCTTGAGGTTCGAGTCTACCTCTGGCAGATCCCACAATATCTACTTTAAAAAAAATAGCCCAAGGTAAGACAACTCCAATAAAAGCAAATATTAGATATAGTAAACCCCTAGACCAGATCTGAGGCAGGGTGTCAACTATATCTTCAGTCATTGAAGACCATTCAGAATTTGCTTCTCGTACTATTTCTATCGAACTTTGATTATCTTTAAGAACTGCTAATGACTTGCCCTGGTACACTAGGCGTATAGCCTTTTCTATCTCAACTACAGGAGCTTTTTTTGGCAGATACCCTTTCGCTCCCGCGTCGTAGGCTCGCTGGATAAGCTTTGGCTTGGTACGATTGCCGAGAATTATAACTTTGGTGTGAGAGAGATACTCACTTATAATCTTGGTTAGCTGCAGTCCATCTATACTGGACATCTCTAAATCGATCAGCGCGACATCTGGACTTAGAGATTTGATTTTAGAAAGTGCTAGTTGACTATCTCTGGCCCAGGCAACAACGCATAACTTTGGCTTTGACTTTAGAGCTTGATGTAGGTTTTGGAGAATGCTAATCTCATTATCGACCAGCAAAATATGGATGTTCTGGCTTTTATGCTCTCCCGTTCTTTCGAGTTCTTCAGCAGAATAAGAATCGATATCGATTGAATTGACCATAAATACTAGCTAGCTATAGTGTTGTGCTGAAAAAGTTCAAACCGTAGTAGATAACTGCTGCTGGTTGAAATAGAAATACTGTCCTTCTTTTTCCATAAGTTCTTTATGGGTACCACTTTCAACTAACCGACCTTGATTGAGTACCAAAATTAGATCGGCGTTACGTATTGTAGAAAGCCGATGGGCAACAATTAAAGTGGTACGATCTTGCGATATCTGCTGGAGATTTGTTTGAATAATCCGTTCTGAATCTGTATCTAAATGAGAGGTTGCCTCATCAAAAATTAAGATCCGAGGATTTCCCAACAAAGCCCTAGCAATAGCTAACCTTTGCTTTTGTCCCCCAGAAAGAGTTCCCCCACCCTCTCCGATTTGAGTTTCGTAGCCCAAAGGAAACTCTTTGATGAAACTATGCGCTCCAGCTCCTATAGCTGCTTCAACTATCTCTTTAAAATTGGCTTCGCTGTGACCCATAGATATGTTTTCGCGAACTGTACCGCTGAGTAGAAAAGTATCTTGATCGACGACTCCAAGCTGCTGGCGAAGCGAACTTAGAGATACATGTGCTAAATTGTAACCATCAACAAAAATTTTGCCTGCCGTTGGCTGGTAAAATCCCAGACACAGTTTGGAGAGAGTTGTTTTTCCAGAGCCGCTACGCCCAACTATAGCTACTGTCTGCCCAGCCTTAGCTTCAAAAGAAATATTCTCTAAAACATTGCTGTCAATTTGCGTTTGATACCGAAAACTCACTCCTTCAAATCTGACGTTTCCTTTAATTGAAGGTATTGAAACCTTATGTTGTATCTGTAAGTCTTCTTCAGGTTCGGTATCGATCACATCATCAATTCGCTCGATGGAGATAATTATTTCTTGGATTTCATTCCAAACAAAAGTTAGTCGTTGAAAAGGACCGACAACGTTTCCCATCAGCATTTGAAACGCGATTAGCTGACCGATAGTCAGCTGATTATCAATCACCTGCCAGACTCCAAACCACAGCAGTATGGTCGTAAGTAGAGTTTGACTCGTAGAACTAATCATATTTAGGACATTACCAACCATTGCTCCTGAAAAAGATTTTTTAGCAGCACGACCAAATAGCTTTTCCCAGTGCATTTTGACCGTCTGCTCTACTCCCAAAGCTTTGATAGTTCTAATCCCAGTTAAAGCTTGAATCAAATACTTAATCTGCTCATTTCTAGCATTAAATATTTCTCGCGAAATTCGCCGTAACAAAGGAGTTGCAAAAAACGCCATTAAAATAAAGGGTGGGACGATCGAGAGAGTTAAAAGCGTTAGCTGCCAACTGTACCAGAACATTATTCCTACATAAATAATTGCTGTCAACAAATCTAGCAAAATTGACAGGGTTTCTCCTGTCAGAAATTGCTGTATCTTATGATTTTCCTGAATCCGAGAAATAATATCTCCTACGTATCGAGATTCAAAATAGTCTAAAGGCAGTCTAAACGTATGGCTAATGAACCCGACGACTAAAGACACATCAACTCGATGGGCTACATGATCTAAGAGATACTGCCGTAGTCCCGTTGTTACCACTTTCATCAAGCCAAAAATTAAAAGCCCGCAGCCAATCGCGTTGAGAGATGCAATACTACCCTGAACCACCACACGATCGAGCAATATCTGGGTAAGTATTGGCGTAACTAGTCCAAAAATCTGAATTGCGATCGAAGCGAAAAAAATTTCTATTAGGATAAGTCGGTGCGGCTTTAGGAGATCTTTAAACTGCCAGGGAGAGAACTTCTGGGCTTCAGCATTCTTGAACAAAGAGGTGGGTCTGAGTAACAGAGTATAGCCAGTCCATTTTTTAGTAAATTCACTACGAGTTAAAGATTTCTGCCCGATAGCTGGATCGCCAACTATAACGTGAGTATTGGTTATCTGATAGATAACGATATAATGTTTGTCCAACCAATGAACGATCGCTGGCAGCTCTTGTCGAGCTAATTCTGTGAGGGTGGTCTTTACGGGTCGCGTGGAAAAACCCAGGCTTTGTGCTGCCAGCAGTAAATTTCTTAGCGAAGTTCCATTGCGATCTGCTTTAGATAGTTCTCGTAAGCGATTGACGCTAAAGCTTTTTCCCCAATACTGTCCTACCATAACCAAGCACGCTGCACCACAATCTGAAGCACTTTGCTGTCCAAAGAAAGGATACCTCTTTGTAGCCTTGTGTAAAACATGCTGAGTTTTTAGCTTAGTATCTGGAAAATAGGCAGAGCCTATTTTTGTACCTGAAACCATAGAAGCGTCGGTTTCAAGGGTTGGCAACACAAATTTATTAGAATCGTTGAATTCTTTTTCATAGCTCGACCGTACATGACGGTTTAGTTCGAGAGCATGTTTATCAAAATATTCCTCGATTAAAGGAAACCTGGCTACAATTTGATTTAGCGTTTTAGCCGATATATAACCTAATTTAACTCCCACAGAAGCGATAGCAGTATAGGGTAAAAAACCTCTATCAGGATACAAAGCTATTGCGCCAAAAATATTTCCAGAAAATAGAGTTTTTATTAAGATACCTTCTTCATTTATCAGTCTGACTCGCCCTGCTAAAATCAAGTATATTCCTTCGATTTGCGCCGTTCTACAGCTTACCTGCTGACCCAGCTGAAAATCTTCAACTCTCTCAATTGAGGCTGATAATATTTCCTCAAACTCTGGCGTGTTATCATTCATAAACCTGTTTCAATTAATCTGTAGCCGTGAACTTTGCTCTCTGCTCCTATCGTGTCAAATTAACCACTATGCAAAATTTTAAGTATATATCAAGTATAAATATATACGCTTTGCTAATGTCTCGTTTTACAGACGAAAATTGCTGACCCTTATTGAAAAAAGACAGCAATCACAGTAAAATCTTTCTAAGGGGAAATACTTAGACGAGGTAGCTCGGTCTAATCTTAGCTATTTTGAACAAAGCTCATTTTAAAATGTAAATTCTCAGCTTCAAGACACAGTATCTTAAAGGGCAGGGATAAGGCAAGCCATTTTAAACGTTAAGGATTGCGATCGAATATTGGCTCAAACCTGATTGCCTGACACAAGTACCTGAAAGTATTGAAATTCGGTAGAAAGTAAGAAAAGGTAGAGCATTCATGGGAAGCTGAAAATGAATAGTTTTAAGCTTAAATTCCATGCCAAAATC
>Ga0115031_1000342_pt1 | contig 33504 bp, 35 predicted proteins | sample Maine_Asex4_meta_FD_87301 | JGI IMG/M metagenome (GOLD analysis project Ga0115031, IMG submission 87301) | Marine algal microbial communities from Maine, USA - Maine_Asex4_metaG | ecosystem: Host-associated > Algae > Red algae > Unclassified | place: Maine, USA | collected 2015-01-05
ACCGAGTGCGTAAACATTCGAAACTCGGTTATACAAGTCCTGTAGATTTCAAAAGGGACAATCAATCCGCTGCAACTAATCCCGCAGCATAACCCCGGTGTCCACTAAAACGGGGGAACTCCACTTCGTATTAGCCAAATTAGCCACAACGGTTCAAGCACCTCGTGACATGTGCCTGGTAGTCAGTAAGGCTAAGAGTGTGTGTATCTTCTACACAGCGTTGGCTTTAGCCAAGGCTAGCGCTACGATTATGTTTTCGTTCATGTTCTCACAGGAATCGTATATGTATACCCGAAATTCCTTACTACGAGTCGTTACGCTTTGTTCTGTTGTTTGGCTGGCAGCTGGTTGCGCTAGTTCCCCCACACAGGAGAGCACAGGCGAGATGGTTGATAGTACGCTGATTACAACGAACGTTAAGACTGCCTTGGCACGGGAAGAAGTCGCCACATTGCTGGATATCGAGGTTGAGACATTCAAGGATGTTGTTCAGTTGAGCGGATTTGTGGATTCAGACGAAGACAAGGTGATGGCCGGTGAAATAGCACAAAGGGTTGAGGGTGTCTCTCGGGTAGAGAATAGTCTAGTCGTAAAGCCAGGCTCATAATTAGCCGTTTTACTCTGTAGATAGACTATTTCTTTCTATGGGCGTATGACCCACAACTAATTTTTCGTGTTCTATAGCCGATTTAAAAGATCGGCTATAGAACCATAATGAAGGGCGCACGATCATTCTCCCGCTCGACAGGTTACATGCGCACACTGTCCAGCCATTAGCTTTGAATGCAAAAAAATGGGGTCCGCCTGGGACTGTCACGTATCACCAACTATGGGCTATTTGATGACTTCCTTCACTCGTGTCATGGTAAATATGAGAAGGAAGTTGGCCACCGATAGAGCAATTGCCAACGCCCAAAGTTGGAACCCAACAGCAGCACCAACAGCGCCTGTTACCCAGATTGATGCCGCAGAAGTGGTCCCTCGCACATGATCATCACTTTTTAAAATTGCGCCTCCGCCCACGAACCCGATCCCAGACATCAGCCCTTGCATGATGCGCATTAATGCATCGGGCTCATCAGGACTCACTAGATTAAGCCCGATAAGTACGTAGGCACAGGAGCCAAGAGCAACTAAAGGAAACGTACGCAAACCCATGCTCGGTCCTTCGCGCTCACGATTCCAGGCTACGGGCATGGTCAAGCCAACACATGCGATAAGCTGTAATACCATGACAGCAGTAGCAGGAAGCGAACTAATAAGAATATCCATGCGCTCATTCTCGCACGATTCAGATGCACCTTTGCTCAGGCTCTCTTAGGTAGCAATACAATGCTACCGGTCGTTGTGTAAGAAATAGAACAGATTGGAACATGAACAGCTATCTATATAAGGCATTGGCTAGTACCGATGACAAACTCCAGCCAACGTGCCCTTGATGTATTTTGAACGCAGAGAAGATATTTAAGAAATACGTGTCCATGGCAAAAGACCTGTTTTACTGTCCGGCTGCCTTAGCTACTGCCACAGAATCGAGCTAGAAGCTCATGTTAAGTGAGAGAGTGGCTAACGATTAAACCAGCTTAAAGCCAGACTCTACAAAGCGTGTTAAGGCGTTTAGACGACGTTGAGGAAATAGGGTAGAACATTTTACAACGCCCCTTTTGCAGGTTTCATACCGAGTAAAACACAGGTATGGAATTCGCACAGACAGACCATCGATCGAATCAACGTGCCGTGCAACTGGCGTTGTCTATTGTTGTATTGGGATTATTAATCGCTGCTCCTCTGCTGTTTGCAGTGGGGAACGCACTGGCGCTGAGCGCCTGGACCGTTCTGCAGCTGCTCTCACTCCGCCGCTCTGCGCTCACCACAGCGGCCGCTAGTGGTTTTGACACAACATCAGATCCTCTGTTCTTCTCCATTCATGTAGCAACGCATAACGAGCCTCCGAAGGTGGTGTGCAAGACACTCGACGCTCTCGCTCGCATCCAATACTCTACGTTCGAAGTGATCGTTATAGATAACAACACATCGGATCGAACGCTTTGGGAGCCTGTGCGAGCGCACTGCCGGCTCCTCGGGCCAAATTTTACGTTCTTGCACAGGATGAACGTTATAGGGGCGAAGGCAGGCGCGCTGAATATCGCTCGGGAGGTTGCTAACAGCGAAACTCAGTTTATCGTCACAGTCGATGCAGACTACTCAGTGACTCCGGAAATTTTACTACAGGCCTGTGCAGCCATTCGCCAAACACAGGCGGCTTATATTCAGTTCCCTCAAGCCTATCAGGCGGTACAAGCCTCTCAGCAACCGTTGATTAACGAGCTGGGTGACTACTTTGTGCGACATGCTCAGAGCTCCGTGTCGGACAGATCAATGCTACTAACCGGAACGCTGTCAGTGATTAACGTAGATGCGCTAGATGCGGTTGACGGTTGGCCGACCACTAGCATCACTGAGGATGCAGAGCTGGGTCTTATGCTTCAATGCAAAGGCTTTAAAGGGGTATTTGTTAATCAACACGTGGGAGAGGGGCTACTACCACCCAGCGCGTTCGAACTGCGAAAGCAGCGACATCGCTGGACCAGTGGCAATGTACAGGTCCTTGTGCAGGCTCTGATGCACGCGCCGCGATCTTTGAAAATTTCACACGTCTCGCAACTGAGCGCATGGTGTGCGTTCGTGGCGATTCCCTATGCGCTTGTGATAGCGCTGCCTCTGGTTGCGCTTGTACTGCCAGATGCCTCATCGCGATGGGCGCCTGCGATGGAGATTGCTTTGGCATCCGTGATGGCGCAAATGCTGGGCTTCCTGGCGTTGTCGAGAACTCGCCCGGGTTTTTTCAGCGTGAAGTGGGCGCTGGTGTTATCAAGCAGTTGGGCGACAGTATCAGCACTAATCAGTACAAGACAGCAATTCAAGTGTACCCGTCGGGTAGCAGGCAATAAAGAGCGGACCAGAGCCTATCTCCTGGTGTGCTACCTGCCTTTGCTCGCAGCGCTGGTCAGCAGTACAGTTCAGGGTTGGTGGAGCGCGCTCGTTGCCTGTTTATTGATGCTATCGAGCGCCTTTTACTATCTCGTGCTTGACGCTCAGCTGAAGATCACCAAGAACAGCACACCGTGCAGATCCACTAACAGGAGAGCTTCCCATGTCCTATGACGTCAATATAGTCATCCCCACCTACAATCGAGAGCACAGCATAGGGGAGGCGATAGAAGCCGCACTGCGACAGAGCTACACGCGTAGCGTGGTTACTGTGGTAGATGATGGCTCGAGCGATAACACGAGAGAAGAGGTAGGCAGGTTCCTTCACAGTGATCGCGTGCGATACATTTCTCTATCTGAGAATGTGGGAACTGCGCAAGCAAAGAACCTGGCAATCGCACTCAACGATTGCCCATTCATCACCTTTCATGACAGCGACGATCTACCCAGTCCGGACAAGATAGCGCGTCAGGTCCAGATCGCTCAACAGCAGGATATTAAAGCGGATCCGATACTCAACTGGGCGCTGACTGATTCGCAGCCTGGAAGCCGGTTATCGGTCGATCTGGTACTCAACGAACACTATTTTGTAGATGCGCAAGGCAAAAATCACCATATGCGTCGAGCTCTGAGTCTCGTCGATGACATGTTTCCGAATCTGCAAATGGCTGCTGGGGTTCCCGGGGATTGGATTTTAATCAATTGCGGACTGTTTCGCGCATCTGTCTTCCGTGACCTGGGTGGATTCAGTGATTGCATCGAGGAAGACCGGGAGCTGCGAAACAGGCTGATCTTCAACGGTCGGGTTCTGTGGTTGATACCGGAGGTACTACTGACCAAATATGAGTGTGAGGACAGCCTGACGGTCCAGTCTGATACCAATTACGACAGTAACCTGCGCGCCTCTCAACGTCAGGTGGTATGGGATGCTGCAATGGATTTTAGACAGGGTCGACTGCCTAACCCTGTTACGATGAATCTGACTGAGATCGACATCGCCTGCATCTCCCCTACGCTGCGCATCTCACAGGCACTGATGACGGTTGAGAGTCGACACCATCTGCATCGGGAGCTCAATCAGGCACTTCTACCCGAGGCACGCGCACAGAGAGCCCGATGTACCGCATAAGCTTTATAGACGGCTTCTGTCCACGTTCTTACGATGCGCGCTCGTTAATGACAGAACCGATGGGGGGGACAGAGTCTACGGTCACCTTGTTGGCAGAGTCATTGAATCGATTTGCCGACATCGAGGTCGAAGTAGTACAGCATTGCAGAGAGTTGCCGTCGGTTAGTGCTAACGGTGTGCTCTATCGAGGCACGACCAATCTGCGTGCTGAAGCGAGCACGCAACGCTCTGGAGTCACCGTTATCATCAACTCGCCCAAATTGTTGAAGATGTGGCGGCGCTATAACAAGAATGCGACGTTAATTTTGTGGCGGCATAACTTTCTTGGCAACCGTCATCGGCAGATACATCATCTGCTCGAAGAGATAGATGCACACATGGTGTGTGTATCTCAGCATCATTTGGCACATACCCACAACTATTTACAGCTAAGTACCAAGGCGCCGCGTTTGCACGCAATCGCAAATCCGGTTCAGATTTACGTTCCGAACGATGTCCGCAGGGATTCTGACAAGCTACTATTTTGTAGCTCGCCCCATAAAGGGCTTGACCAGTGCTTATCATTGTTTGAATCGGTTCGGCGCTTCATCCCTTCACTGCGTCTGGCGGTCTGCAATCCAGGGTATTTGCCCGACGCGCTGATACGCAGAAGTGCGGTGGACGTGCTCGGCGCACTGACTCGTCCAGAGTTGCATCGGCACATGTCTGAATCGTTGTGTGTGTTCTATCCACAGACTCAATTCAGTGAAACCTTCGGACTGGTTGCTGCTGAGTCGAATCTGCTCGGCACACCCATCCTGGCGCCGGCACAAACGGGCGCTTTGTCTGAAGTGGTAGGTACTCAAGAGCAACTTGTCGACACGATCGATCTCCACACCTTGGTCTCTCTGTTGCAGCGCTGGCGTTCACACGGTCCACCGAAATTCGATGAGATGCCATCGTTTGACCCCAACCATATTGCCATTCAATGGAAGTCCTTTATCAATCAGCGCGGAGCACAGGCAAGTGCTCCGCCGGTAGATTCCACAAAGTTCCTGACAGCCAACCCCAGAACCCAAACCTATGAACAAGAAGATAACTTCGAAGCCGCCGTCAAACCGCTCTAAGAAGACCGCTTCGGCACGTAGAAAGAGTGCTAAAAAGCTCGCCCGAAAGGCTTCTGGCAAGGAGGTTAGCTATGAGGATGTCAGTCTTGAGCGCCGCGACGGTGGTGACTCGCACCAGACGATCTCTGAAGGCATGTCCACACTGACGACACAGCAGGGTGTACCGGTTGCTGACAATCAGAACACGCTAACGGTTGGGGAACGTGGCCCTCAGCTGCTAGAAGACTTTGTCATGCGTGAGAAGATATTTCACTTCGATCACGAGCGGATTCCTGAGCGTGTTGTGCACGCACGTGGATACGGGGCACGCGGCTACTTTGAAACCTACGACTCGCTGTCAGATGTTACTCAGGCCAGTCTGTTCCAGCAGGCAGGCTCCAAGACCGATGTTTTTGTACGCTTCTCAACCGTGGCAGGAAGTGCAGGCTCTGCTGATCTGGCACGTGATGCGCGAGGGTTCGCCGTCAAGTTCTACAGTGAGACAGGTAACTGGGATTTGGTAGGCAACAACATCCCGGTGTTCTTCATCCAGGATGCCATGAAGTTCCCGGATCTTGTGCACTCAGTCAAACCTGAGCCACATACTGGATTCCCACAAGCGCAATCGGCTCATGATAACTTCTGGGACTTTGTCTCGCTCGTACCTGAGTCCACTCACATGCTGATGTGGACAATGTCTGATCGTGGGATACCGCGTAGTTTCCGGTTTATGGAAGGATTCGGTGTGCACACGTTTCGCTTTGTCAATGCACAAGGTGAGTCCACCTACGTCAAGTTTCACTGGAAGCCCAAACTGGGCCTGCAGTCTGTTGTCTGGAACGAGGCACTGAAAATCAACGGAGCCGATCCAGATTTTCACCGGCGTGATCTATATAACGCCATTGATGCGGGTGACTATCCTGAGTGGGAACTGGGCGTACAGCTATTCGATGATGCGTTTGCTGATGAATTTGAGTTTGACATACTCGATCCCACCAAACTCATCCCAGAGGAGCAGATTCCGGTACGCCCCATCGGTCGTATGGTGCTTAATCGCAACGTTGATAATGTGTTTGCTGAGACTGAGCAGGTAGCCTTTTGTACGTCCAATGTTGTGCCTGGTATCGACTTCACCAATGATCCACTTCTGCAGGGTCGTAATTTTTCGTACCTTGATACGCAGCTCAAGCGGTTGGGCTCGCCCAACTTCGCTCATCTGCCCGTAAATGCACCTCGGTGCCCCTTTGCACACTTCCAGCAGGATGGGCATATGAGCACGGTGCAGCCTAAAGGGCGTGCTAACTACGAACCGAACTCGTGGGCTGAGCACGGTGGTCCTCGGGAGAATGCTCAAACAGGGTATCAGTCGTTTGCAGCATCCGAGTCTGGAGAAAAGCGTCGAGTACGGCCGACATCATTCTCCGACCATTATAGCCAGGCGCGACAGTTCTATCTCAGTCAAAACCAGATAGAACAAGCCCACATCGCGGATGCTTTCGCATTTGAGCTCTCAAAAGTAAAAACACCGGCTATTCGTAAACGCGTAGTGTCCCATCTACTCAACGTTGATGAACAACTGGGGCAGAGCGTTGCCTCCAAGATCGGCATCCAATCCTTGCCAAAACCTGCCCCTGTGGCAAACAAGGTGATGACACTGGATACCTCACCCGCATTGAGTATATTGGCCAAAGGGCCAGACTCATTTAAGGGACGCACTGTAGGCGTCCTGGTAGATGAGGGTACTGATGCGAAGACCTTGAGTGCGTTGCGCGCTGTTGTGAAAAAAGTAAAATCGCAGCTAAAGCTGGTGGCACCCAACGTTCAAGGTATACACGATAGCGACGGTAAAGCACTGTTGATCGATGAGCGTATAGAAGGCGGCCCATCTGTGCTGTTTGACGCTGTCGCCTTGATCATACCGCCCGCGAGCCTGGATAAATTCAAGGTTAACCCTGCGGTGCGTGACTTCGTCACTGACGCCTATGCTCATGCGAAGTTCATTGGGTATAGCAAGGAGACGATCGATCTTCTCCACCATGTTCTGCCTGAGGATCTGGAAGAGGACGCAGGATTTTATCAATTGGACAAAAAGCGTACGAACAGCGAGCGTTTCATCGAAAGCTGCACGCAGCTTAGGTGTTGGCAACGAATGAAATGATACGACATCAGTCTCGTGTCTCTGGGGCGTAAGGTTTGCTCACTCTGGATATCTTTAATCACTGCACGTTGTACACTGCTGCACCCGATGTACCGTTGGCAGCGAGTCCTATACACTTAGCTAAAGTAAAATTTTATGAAGGCGTTACTGCTCGGATCTATTGGCACTATTTGCAGTACCTCAGAGATTCAACTGGAAGGGTACAACACCGCGTTCAACTACGCAGGGCTGGATTGGTACTGGGATGCGACGACGTACAAGCGTCTATTGGGCGTGACGGGCGGAAAAGCGCGACTACGTGAGTACGCTAGAGAGGTGCAAGCACACTCAGTAGATGATGCTCTGCTTGAGCAGATACATGAGCATAAGACTGCACACTACCGAAAGGCGATGCGACCGGGGCAGGTGAGCATACGCCCCGGTGTCAGGCGCCTGATCGATGCTGCAAAAGCCTCAGGTATCAAGCTGGCTTTTGTCACCACGACAGAGCGCCGAAATCTGGAAACTATTGACTACGCACTAGGAGAGGAGTTTTCATTGTCAGATTTTGATCTGGTGCTGGACAGAGGTATGGTAGAGGCGGAGAAACCTGCGCCAGAGGCGTATCAGCTCGTACTGGATGCACTCGACGTTCGCGCAAGTGATGCGGTAGCCATCGAGGATACGAGCGAATGTGTCGCCTCAGCGGTAACGGCAGGTGTGAGCTGTATTGCTACGCCGCATAGTTATAGCGTCGATCAGAACTTTAGCAAAGCGGTGGCGTGTCTGAATCATCTGGGCGATCCGGGCAGTGCTGCAACCTTGATTTTCGGTAAGCAGGTGACAGACGAGGGAATTGTAACCGTTGATAGCCTTCGAACCGTGCTTGGCGCATAGGCTACGGATGATGGTGAATACTGGTCTAAGGTAAAGCGCTTCAGAGATGATTCTGGACGCCGATGCTCAGTGCCGCTAGGGAATCAATTTTTGATCTAAAGCTTTTGTTGTCCCTCTCTGTCTACGCATCTTTGGCACTAGTGAAAAGCGATTCAAGTGTTACCAGACCATCAGAATCAGTAATAGGTATTCCACTGAGTAGCGGAGTTGGCGATCCGAGAACATCCAAAGAACTGACGAGTGAAGTCGCCTCATTAAAATTCAGTTCCTGACTCTAGTAACGCGGCGACACCACACAGTCGATCTCTACATCTGTCTCCGATCTGATACATACAGCTGTAATATAGTTTATTGTGCTTATTTCTACATCCGCCCCAATGCATACAGATAGGGGCCTGGGATCAGGCTTGTCATTTGATACGGAACCTCTGATGGCGATGAAATCGAAGTCATCAGTAGACAGGGCGCCGTCGACCGGCGTTCGGCGACGATCATCCGGGCTGGTTGAGTGAAGCACTGGATAGGGTAGATAAAGGGAAATAGTCCAGTAACGAGACAACATCGACTGAAGAGTTTGATATCTACCAATCAGACAGCAGAGACGATACGGCTGATAATGGCTATACTGGACGACGTTGAGGGCCAATGCGTGTCGTATCAATGATAAGTCTAAGAAAGAAGACGACTATCGATTGTCGATTATATCGGGGATCACTTACCCAGCTACGTTTGAAGTCATTAAAATTCATTGAAGCAAGCACTTGACAGTTCCTTACACGTTAGTGAGCGCTGTAACTATTGAGTACGCTACGAAGTTTCTGAAAACTTCGTTCCGGCGGGCTAATCGAGCCGTTCACGTTGCGTAAAGCTTGTTCTAGAGACTGTATATGTTTGGGTAATTCATGTGCGTACAAACGGCGTGCAGCCAGTAGGGGGCTGACTCTTTCGATCGATGCCCATACTGCTTGCCAGCAAGTGGGTATAGGGCGATGCGTAGTCACTCGCGGGTCGATGCACAGAAGGCGATTTAGTGGTGTCATGCTTTGCTGCTGGATCCAGCGTCGTCGACACTCCTGCTGAGCATGCAATCTCAGCAGTAATACCGCCGCAGGTTCCAGCATCTCGTCCACAACATATTCTGCCTGCAATGAACGTGCTCTGAGTGTGTCTGCCATCCCACCAGGAGCTCGGCCCTGCAACCTTCCAGACGTTGTCACACAAACATCGTCTGCGTATTTAACTAGCATACCGTGCTGCAGCGAACGCGAAACCAGATCTCGATCCTCTCCACACAAGAGATCGGAAAACCCGCCAATCCGGTAAAAACTGCTGCGTCTGATCGCTAGACTGGCTCCGCCCACTCGACCATGATGGGGCCACCGATTAACGCCATCAGGATTCATCAACGTCTTAAGCTGCAGTGACAAACCCAAATACAGCGCCTCCCATTCAAGCCACTCTGTTTTCACCCAAGGCAGTTGCTTAGCCTCTTGGGAATCAATCATGATTTGCCCACAAACTACATCCACCAGTTCCAAGTGCGTAAGTGTTCGTGCTAGCCATTGGGAATCCACACAACTATCGGCATCCGTGAATAAAAGTGCGCTAATGGCGCCCAACTGGTGGAGGGCGTAGTCGGCACCTATCTGTCGCGCCGCTCCTACCCCCTGAGTATCGGGTAGATCAACACAGATCACCTTGCCGGATAAATGGTGATCACTCATCGCGTTGCGCGCACGTTCCGCTGTTTGATTCTGACAATTGTTCGCCACAATCACAGTGTGCACACGACACGAAATGGGGCAAGCCAGGGAGGCAATTGAGGTTAACGCACGGTGTATACGCCTAGCTTCATCACGAGCTGGAATGATGATCGCAACATCGCCATAGTGCGATAAACGGACAGTGTCGGTAGCCGTCTCTCGTTTGACACTGTCATCCAAGTCGTTCATAAATCTTCGACAGGTGGCATTAACACATAAATACAGAACGCTGAATTTGTCTGTTTAACCTCGCTGGTGCGATAGCCAGATCTCAGCAGAGCTTCGGTGAATAGCTGTTGCGCGGTAATGCCGGATAACTCATGGGCGGTGTCACCCTGAAAGTTCACACACAGCACACTCGCATGGCTCCACTGGTTTATACACTGCTCAGCAAGCCAGGAAATACCGGCAGCATCGAAGAAATACAGCACTTCGGAGAGCACGATAAGCTCAGGGTCGATACGCGGTAGATCCCCTGGTAGGTAGCATTCGTAAAATATCCCACTTGGCACCGCTAACCGTGCAGCCCGAATCGCTTTGTTGACCGCCTCTATACCCATATAGAATTGGCAGCGGGTGGTGAGATGGCGTGCTAGTTCTCCATTACCGCAGCCGATCTCTAGTATGCAGCGGTAAAAGGTATCTGGCATTGCAGCCAAGGTATGTTGGAATTTTTCTAGCTCATACTGGCTCGTTCTGAAATGCCAGGGATCGTCACTGGCGGCGTACAGTTGATCAAGCGTATGTGGCTTAACACTCATCCTAGTAGGCTCTCGATGTAATACTCGTCCTCTGTGGTGAAGAGTCGCACCATAGCGTCTGGTAGGATAAAACCGGAACTGTCGTCGCGAACAACTTCTCCCAGCTGAGAGCGGTGCGCTCGTACTGCCGCCAGCTTGACTTCAGACCAAGGTTCCAGAGCAAAGCGATGCAGTACACCTGGTAGCGTGTCAGCGTGCTCGGAGGGGTATTGATCGATAGCACACAGCCATCGAGACCATACAGGATATTGAAACAACCGAAGGCCGCTGCGAACAGCAACTTCCTGTGCAATCGCTGCACTGGCTTTATGATCTGCATGCTCATCCAGAGAACACGTGGTGTAGACGCACTCAACGCTGCTCTGCAAACACCACAGGGAGATTTTTTCAATCGCTTGCTCAAAGTCATCGCCACAGGTGGGGGTCGCCCAGTCCTCATATCACAGTTGACGTATGTCCGATTCGTTCCCACCCAGCGTGTTGATGGCATCAACCAGTTCACGTTGTCGCAGGTGCGCGAGCCGATGCCCGGGCCAGAGCCTCGACTGAGGGTGTGATCGACGCCCATCCGTCATACAGATAACTGTTGCTCCGGTGGTGGCGAAGCAGGCAGCTAATAACGCACCGCAGCCCAAGCTCTCGTCATCAGGATGCGGTGCAATGACAGCAATGGGTGCTGCGTGGTTTAGCGTCTGCAGCGAACTTGCAGTCAGACCACTAGCATCTACTGTCTGACGTATATTAGCCATCGATGAAACGAGCCAAGCGATGTGGGTAGCGCATTAATACCGTGCCCGCTCTTTGAGCGAAAGCGTCTCGCGCTACCTGCCTCATGTAAGTCGCCAGGTCTGCCGCCTGATGTCCAGGGCGGGAATCATTAGAAAAAAAACTAAGACCCATTGAACGCTCAACTGAGGCAATGACAAGTTGACCCAAGTCCTCAGTCAGTAAACGAGCACATAGTGATAATGCGACCATCGCCTCAACGTCGTGATCTTCGGTACCTCTCTCAGCGACCATAGCCGCTTGTTTAACGAGCGATCTTGCTGCCAACGCCTGATACATAGGCGGGAGCATCCGCTCAATCTGTGATGATGCGTCCGCTCGTCCAGCACGCTGTAGTTGTTGGCGAGTAGCATCAAGCAATCCAAAGCTATCACCTAACTGTAACGCTGCTATGCGCCACACACCGGTCACCAGTCCCGGCTCTTGACCGAAGTCATCTGCATTTCCGACATGCTTAAATTCAGTGGCTTCTAACCCTGTGGTATTAAACGATCCAGAGCGGGTAGCACACATGCCTCGCATGTTCCACGAGCTTAAATCGTGTCTGTCGGAATCTCTAGCATCAACCAGGCACAACTGTGTCCTACCAGCGATGTCCGCTGTTACCAACGCGTGTGTAACCACACCTAGGCCCGACGTGTAGTTTTTGACCCCGGAGAGACCGGTTGAGCACAAGCTGACCGGATCAGTTGAATCGGCACCCCAGACACCCAAAATCATTTGCTCGTACGCAAGGGACTCCCTAATGAACTCTCTCAACGAGGGAGAACCGAGTCGAAGACACAGCTGTAGTGCGTTCAAATGTCCTTCGACCAGTCGAGCCAGTGACAGATCCAACTCTGATAACCACAGTAACCTGTCGGACCAGACAACGGGGTTCAGAACGCCAGCGTCTGATAACTCACTGCCATCGAGCCAACGAGCATGGCTTAAGATGAGCATACACTGATGTACGGTAATAGGATCAGTGGCTGACAAAGGCAGTAATGGGCAAAGTTGTGATTCCAGCGCCTTGTAGCATTCGGTTTCTCCAGGCTCAAGAGACAACATCACATCACGGGTGCCCTTTTCAATCGATCAACGCCGGTGATCACTTCTTACGACACTCAATGATGCAAGTCAGAGGGCACAAACAAAGCGTTTGCTCCGCAGCGTGTATTGACATGAATGTCATTGTCAGGCAATTAGTGGCGCTTGTCCTTCGGCAGCCCTTTCTCAGCGTTCTTCTTACTACGCCACATCCACAGCGCGACCAAACCGAATGTCACCAATGCAAGCACGATGACAAAGTTCACTTCACCCATGATTATCTCCGACAACTGTAAGGAATACCCACTCAACGCGACACTGTCGGTTAAGAACATGTGAATAGGCTAAAGTGCGACGGCGTTGGGCGCGAGCAAATGTAATACTTGCTCTATTGGGGTCAATCATGCTGTATTAGCAGACGTCTTCTTCGAACGACGCCCAGACGTGCGTTTCCGGGCCGATGCAGGTTTGCGCGAGCCGTGTTTGTCCAGCACGCCCTCGGCTAACTTTTTTGTCACCGCTGATCGACGAATAGCATAATAGTCAGCCTTCATAGCGGCTGTCGCCTCGCTCCAATTGACTAACGGTTGTATGTACGCGCTCGTGGGATTTGCTTGATGAGATAGGATAGTCTCGACCGGCACATCAGCAAGCTCAGGTATCCAGCGCCGGATAAAGCGAGCATCGGGATCATGATCAGCCATTTGTTTCGCAGGACTATAGACGCGAAGCGTGTTGATACCCACGACACCTGACTGCATCTGAAGCTGTGCAACGTGAATGCCCGGCTCATAGTCGGTCCACCATTGCGCCATCGGCCAGAGAATGTCCCGCCAGTCTAAACGCAGAGAGTGAACGGCTGTGGAGGTGATCAAACAACGCATACGAAAATTCAGAAATCCAGTAGTGTGCGCGCATCGAATGCAGGCATCGACCATCGGGAACCCGGTACGACCAGCTATCCAGGCGTCCAGATACTCAGCATTATCGTTTGTAGACAGAGCCTCATAGGCTGTGTTAAGTGGACGCAGCTCCATGTCCGGTGCGCTTTCCAGGCGCTGTATAAAATGATCCCGCCAGTGCAAGCGACTCAGAAATGCTCGCAGTGATTTTTTTAACTGTTTGGATTGCACTGAATTGTCATCCTTGAGTTCTGCCAGGCGATCGGTGATGTGCTGATATACCTCACGGCCTGTAATCGTGCCCCAGGCCAGATGCACAGAGAGCCGGGACCCCGCTCTAAAGGCTGTGTTGGGGGAGCTGATACCACCGCTGTAAGCAATCGATCGGTGATCTAAAAAATCGCGCAGAACCTTACGGGCTGACACCTCGCTCACCGGCTGACATTTTCGTGTGGCCGTCTCTGTCAGAGGCGTCGCCTGTTTGCACCCATAGTCACGCGCACTCCACCGACGCTGGTGTCCTGGCCATAGAGCCATTATCGGCTCTGGGACACGCAAGGCACGCAGTTTATCATCAGTGGGCGCGACCAATGGTCCATCACTCATCCACTCGCGCCATAGCTCGGTTCGCTTGTCACGATCGCGCAGCCTTCTAATGACTCCGGTCTGCGCCAACTCGGTCCATATCACCGCATGCTTATCGCACCAACGTTGTACCGCCTTGTCACGCTCGTACGTACGTAGAAAACCAATTTCCTCGTGGCTGGTGATAGAGCTCAGTTGCGGCGCCAGATCCTTCAGTCGATCCAGAGCGGGAATAACCTCATCATGAATAAGGCAGCATTCACCTCCGCAGGCGCGTACGACCCGACGTAAATATTTAAAGGCCTGTAGCTGCGCATCCACATGGCGTGCGGAGGTGTCCAATGCCTGCATTGCGCTAGGCTCCAGAATAAAGATCGCCAGCACCGGCTCATCAGCCTGCAGCGCATGGCTCAGCGCTGGGTTATCTGATACGCGAAAGTCTTTCTTGATCCACCACAAGATCATAGTAGGCTGGCCATGTTGCGTGAGTTTTACGGTAACAGATTAGATTCTCGTGCATGCGCCGTGTGTAAAGATTCAAGCGATCACCCGTAACAAGTTCTCCGACAGCGTTGGCGACCTGTTTTACAACCGTGTCAATAAGTAAGAATTACCAGCGAACGAGTCTTTTTGGTAATAGTGGTAGATTCACTCTTGCACGAATTAATTAGACATCCTTAATAGACACACAGGAGAGCGCTATGAGTCAGTTTGTATCTCGAATTCCCGTTGATAAAGCGTCAGTCTACGCCTTCGAAATCACCGGTAGAGTCAGTGCCGATGCGATGGAATCCATGGCTAAGCAAATGAATGCAGCGTTTGATGCTCACGAGGAAAAAGTGGATATGCTTCTGTTGTTCCGAGATTTTGAAGGCAGCGAATTTGGCGCCTCATTTGATGGTGAAGTCATCAGTTCCCGCTTTCGCGCGCTGACCAACGTCGATAAGTATGTGGTGGTCGGTGCACCTGACAGCGCAGAGACCATGCTGGACATGATGGGAGCCATTATTCCGGTCGAAACACATACGTTTGACCTGGAAGAGCTTAACCAAGCCTGGGCGTTACTAGGTGTCAGTCCGTCAACTACACCGGCGTAGCAAGAGGGTCTCTACGATGACCTATCACCATGCTTGATCTACCGATTGACAGTACAGGAATCGCCAAGGGCTCAAGGATAGAGCCTACACCGTTGGATAAGCTCGTGGATAAGGATGCCGCCGTAGATGATCTTAATAGCTTGGATGTCGGTGTCCCCATTGTACATCCAGAGTATGGCGTCGGCCGCTTTTCCGGATTAGAGCGTATAGAGTCTGGAGCGCTTGAGAATGAGTTTTTAGTGCTTGAGTACGCAGACAGCGAAAAGGTGTATGTGCCGGTTGGTGCGATGCACCTGTTAAGCTATTACAGTTATAACACTCTGCAGACTGCAAAGTTACATCGTTTAGCTCATGACGGTTGGCAACGCGATAGAGACAAAGCGATGGCTAACGCCATAGCAGCTGCCGAGCAAATTTGGCAGGCACGCTCACAAAGAGAGGGGCGACTTAGACCCCCTTGCACTGTTAACCGTGAATGGTATCAGTCGTTCTGCGATAGCGTACCGTTCGATCTAACGGCAGACCAGGTAAGCGTTATTCGGGAGGTCTTCGCCGATCTATGGCGCGATTTTCCCATGGATCGTATCGTGTGTGGAGACGTCGGATTCGGAAAGACCGAGATTGCGATGCACGCAGCCTTTGTCGTAGCGGACGCAGGTCTGCAGATTGCGATCCTTGCACCTACCACGCTCCTGGCTTATCAGCACTATCAGAGTTTCACGAAACGTTTCGTCGATCAACCGTTCAGTATCGAACTACTCACCAGTGCCATCGGTTGCGCCGAGCGTTCTCGGGTGAAGAAGGCTATTGAGCAGGGAACGGTTGATATCGTCATAGGCACTCATCAAGTTTTAGCTAAGACGGTGAGCTTCAACTCACTGGGTTTACTGATTATCGATGAGGAGCATCGATTCGGCGTGAAACACAAGCGCCGTCTGACGAAGACTCGCAAACAGGTGGACACTCTGTCATTGAGTGCCACACCTATCCCTAGAACACTGGCACAAGCGGTTACGGGCTTGCGAGAGCTGTCGGTGCTGGGCATACCTGTGCCTGGACGGCTTCCGGTGCGCACGATCACGGGCCCTTGGGACGACGATCAAGTGCGTGGTATGTGCCAGGACGAGATGGCGCGCGGTGGGCAGATGTTTATCGTGCATGATAGAGTCGGCTCGATAAAACGCTTCAAGCGTCATGTTCAGTCTCTGCTTCCTGATGCGCAAATTGTGCATGCACATGGTCAGATGAAGCCAGAGAAGGTACAACGTATCGTGCACAGTTTCGAGCAAGGCGATGCGGATATCTTGCTGACGACTACCATTATCGAAACAGGTATAGACATTCCAAATGCCAACACGCTAATAGTAGATCGAGCCGATCTTTTGGGCCTGGCTCAACTTCACCAGCTCAGAGGTCGGGTTGGACGTTCCTCAAAATCGTCTATAGCCTTGATGATGACAGCATCGAAGGAGGAACTTAGCCACCAGGCCCAGCAGCGTCTGGAGACTCTTTGTCAGGCAGTGGAGCTCGGTGCAGGCGCATCGGTGGCATCGGGTGATCTGGAAATACGAGGTGCTGGTGAGCTATTAGGAGATGGTCAGTCCGGTCAATGTGAGGCGGTTGGGTTTGCGCTATACAGTGAATGGCTAGGGCGCGCATTAGCTCAGTTGGAGCAAGGTGGAAAAATAGATCCAAGTACTATCGCCACTCGTCAGGTAGAAATCGATCTGAGCGCACCCGCTTTACTGCCGGACACCTACATCAGCGATGTTAATGATCGCCTAAGCCTTTATCGTCGACTGTCACGCGCCCATTCAGTACAGGAGGTGCAGGCACTTGAGAGGAGTTGCGAAGCTCAATTCGGTCATTTGCCACTCGAAACCGAACGGCTGTATGTGGCTACAAAGTGCCGTCTTCTGTGTGCTGAGATCGGTGTGATGTATCTTCGTGTAGAGGGGAGTATTGTACTATTCGGTATTGATGCAACAGGTACAGCGCAGCCTGAGGTTCGCTCATCGCTCGCGACTCAACTTGGAGACCGGTTTATTAAGTGTTCCTCTGGCGAGATTAAGGCAGAATTTGCGACAGAGGACGAGCAGGAGCTGCACAGGCTCATTATCCGGACGCTAACTCAGTGTCACGATGAGCTTCTCGACTCTGCATCAAGGGCGGCATAGAACCATGGACTGGTTATTATCGAGTTGGAGCGGCGTACTGCAGATCGTAGTCAGCGCTCTGTTGATATTAAGTGCCATCATTGTATTCATCCGGCTGAACGGGCTGCGTAGCCTGTCGAAGATGTCGAGTTTCGACTTTTCGGTAACCGTTGCGGTTGGCAGTATCCTGGCCAGTACGTTGCTTTCAGATTCAGTATCGGTTATCGATGGGGTGATTGGGGTAGGAGCGTTACTGTTTGCACAGCGATTGATCGCTATAGCAAGGGTGACGGGAGGTGCATCGTCGCTAGTGGATAACGAGCCTGTGGTGCTGATGATAAAAGGCACCCTGCTGACTCACGTTCTAAAAAGAGTTCGGGTCACACCTGAGGATGTTTACGCCAAACTACGAGAGGCTAATGTGATTGAATTGAGTGAGGTCTATGCGGTGGTCCTGGAGGCCACAGGTGACATCTCAGTGCTCCATGGCTCAGGTGGTAAACTGGTGGACCCGTTGCTGCTGCAAGGGGTCGAAGGTGGTGCTGACGCATTGCAACAAGTAGGGCCGATACGCTCGAGATAAGCGGTACAGATAACACGCAGTTTCACACTACCGTTATTTTGACGGGGTCAGGTCCACGGGCTCGGATTTCCATGTGGAGCGACCCGCAAGAAAATGTCCAAATGCTGCCCATCCCTGCACGTGATCACAGATCACCTTGACAACAACCAGAATAGGGACGGCCATCAGTGCGCCAGGCATTCCCCATAGCCAGCTCCAAATAGTGACGCTAAGAATTAAAGCGACAATATTGAGCGATAGCCGGTGACCGATTATAAACGGTGTGATCAGACTGCCTTCAACCACCGAGCTACCGTAATAAATCGCAGGTATCAATAAAGCCGCGCCAATGCTATCCATAGAGGTCATAGCCACGAGTCCCACTGCCACCGCGCCAATGATGGCACCGATGAAAGGCAGAAAGTTTAGGCACATAACGACAACACCCCACATCACCGGGTTCGGCATATTGAGCGCATACATAAGTAGCCAGATGACAAGACCCAAACATGCGTTGATGACCGTGATGGTCAGTAGGTATCGAGACACCTGGCTCTCCACGTCATACACAATGCGCAGAGCTTTCTTCTTCTCGCTCAGCACTGGCATAAGAACAATAAGCTTTTCGTGAAACAGCGTGCCGGTTGACAAAATGAAGAGCGCCATGAAAAGCGCAATCGCAAACGTGGTGGCACTGGTCGCAAGCGTGGAGGCCGCTGAGGTGATAATACTGGGCTGTTCGACCACCACTGTGGAAACCTCCTCGTTGTTCATTGATTCGACCAGCGATCCTAGCTCGTCTGATGCTTGCTTAACCGACTCGATCGGTTCCTGCAGATCCTGAAGTCGTAGCTCGATCCGGTCCCGTACTTCGGGTGCCGAGTCCATCATCTCACTGATCGATCCGCTTAGGCTGTAGGTCCCCAGCAGAATTACAGCTCCTGCACTGACGACAATCATAGAGGCACCGATGGGTGAGGGGATACGAAACCGTGCAAGCAGGCGTACAACGGGGCTCAAGGTCAGGGCTAGTAACAACCCCAGGATGAGCGGCATGACAAGGTCTCGTCCAAAATAGACTAGATTCGCGCCGAGCATCAGGCTGATAGCCACCAACACACGATAGATAGCCCTTACCGTACTCTGTGTATCAGCACTGTCACGCGAGGTCGACTCTGTGGATCTCGAACGTATCGCACTCGCCTCGGGCGTACTAGAATCAATTTTCATCTGTTCTCTATTCACCCATCGGGTAGATAAACCCTCAACGAACAATGCTCCTTCATATGTCAGCCAGCTACATCGGACACCGCGCAGGGGATTGCCTTGACTGAGCTTTACCAGTATATAGGCGCTCGGCGCACAGGGAGTATCAATGTATGAATGGATTGCGAATCACGGGAAGGGTAAAGCCCGAGACCGTAATCAGGTAAGCGGAATGCAGCCTTGCGCTTGGCATTATTTACAATGTTTTCATGAGCGCTCACCGTGCCACTAACATCGGCTAGGCATTCAATCTCTACTCACAATGGGTCATTCTCCAGAATTGATGAACTCAAGACATGTAAGTTTCAGGCAGTCTAAAAGCTTCGATGAGATCATCCGATTATCCATCAATCTTACGGTTATCTGCATTATGAAGAACGTATGCCGCAGCTGCGGATGCACGATGGCGAGCGGTATTTTGAAATCACACTCCAAGTCATTGAAGTATCTGACGAAACTGAGCTCTCAGGGCTAGAGCTGAGCTTCTATGGCTACGATCCGGGTGAAGAGTGCACACTCTACAGTATGCTTGAAGCCACGATTGCGAGAGATAATGATGTAGAGTCACAAGCTAATCAGTAATCTGGTCAGATGTATCGTGTGTGGCCACGACACTGTTCCCTTACGACTACCTATAGCCTGTACATCATGAGCGAACAGAATGTGGAGAGTTGTTTCGTCGCAAAGTTGAGTCACTATGTCACGCTCACAGATCCTGAGCAGAAGTCGGTAGCTCGTCTTGAGCGGAATCAGCGCCAGCTGCAGTCTCAGCAGACCTTGTATGCTACCGACGCGCTATCTGACAAGGTGTACGTCATCAAATCAGGCTGGATGTACAGTTACAGAGTCTCCGGGAAAGGTGCGCGTCAGATCGTACAGCTCCATTTTCCAGGCGATACGCTGGGTATGCACGAGTTGCTTTTTTCACATCGCAGCGTGTATTGCGTGGCGGTAGAGGATGTCACGGTGTGTCCAATGCCGAAGACTGCAATAAGTACTTTGGCAAGCGAGGTGCCAGATATCGCTTTACTTATTTGTTCGATAGCAACGCGTGAACAGGTTGTCTTATGGGATCTGGTGCAAGCTATATCTAAAATGAAAGCGCAGGATCGGCTGCTCTACCTATTGCTCTACCTATTGCTCTATATCTTGCACCGTTTGCGGATCACTAACCATCAAATGAGTGATACCTTTCGTCTGCCACTTAATCAGTCTGCGATAGGCGATATGCTGGGTCTGACCAATGTGTCTATCAGTAACGCGTTCACGGCGCTGGAGGCTCAAGGACTGGTTCAGCGTAAACACGGGTATGTTCAGATTCATGATGTCGGTAAATGTAGTAGACAGACAGAATTTATTGATAGATTCAGTGACCTGGATATCAGCTGGTTGGATAGAGATAACGAATATTAGGTCACCCTTTCCTACTTAACCATCATCGCTTCAAGGCTGATTATCCATGACAGACAGCGAGATTATGGGCAGTGAGCGCTACTTTGTAATGCAGGGCAGGCGATGGCGTAAGACCGACCCGTCTATCCCTCCCCTACTGAACAAGCAGCTGGTCCGAGAGCTAATGTCGGCACGACGGGCTGTTAGATCGGCCAAGTCGGCAGATGATGATAAGGCAATGGCTCAAGCGCGGCAGCGAGTGAGGGATGCAAAGATCAGTTTAGGTGAGCGCGGACATCCCTGGTGGGAGCCTCTAACTGAGCAGTCGCTAGCAATCCGGCTCGAGGCCACTATTCGGTGTCTATTGCGCAGTCGCGAACATGGAAAGACCATTTGTCCCTCCGAGGCGGCGCGTGTTGTGGGTAGTGATCAATGGAGGGATTTGCTTCCAGCCACAATCGAGCTCGCGTGGGCCTTGGAGCGCAACGGGTGGTTACACGTGACGCAGAAAGGTGAGCGTGTAAGCTATCCGACCACCGGGGCGGTAAGGCTCAGACGAAGCTGAGTTTTCTTTCGTCAGTTTGGATCAACTCCCGGCAACCAGTTAACCCTTCGACAGTCGCTTGCGGCTAGCGCTGACACGAGAGGTGTAGGGGCTTATCAACTTAAGCTCTGCTGACCGAGTGGCTCGGCCAACTCCCCCATCGGCATCTCCGCGGACAAATCCGCACCAAAGCTCATACCAGAACTGGGTCGGCGTCAGTGCCATCCGGCTCTGTACCTCAGAGAATGCCGCCTCTTTTTCGGAGAACATCTTTCTTGTCTCTTTCTCAGCGCGTACCGGATCACTAACCCACCACCAGGGCAGCATTGCCAACCGAACCGACATGACAACGCCTACGTTCTGGTAATACTGCTCGAACTGACTGCGATTCATGGCAACGTTTACCCTACGTGAATTAGAGGCTGGATTAGGAGCTTTGGTGGTCTTACAGATTAAATTATACTGTTGCGATTATCTATTCAGTCGTGCCAAACGACACGCAGAGTCGTGCTGGGGGTACACAAGGCAGCCGCTGTTCGATCAGAGTGAGGCTCAATCACAGGCATTTTTACATCAACCCAAGATAAGAAGCTTCAATCTGCATACTCTCTACATCATCCTATAGCTAGACTGTCCAATGGAATACCTGATCAGTATCATCGTAGTGTTTGTCGTTTTTCTCATAGTCGATGCTGTCTGGCTTGGTTTAGTAGCACGCTCATTCTATGTAAAACAGCTAGGTGATCTACTACGCGACAAGCCATTAAAGGCACCTGCGGGGGTATTCTATTTCTTCTATGCGATCGGACTAAGCATTATCGCAGTGCAACCGCTTGCACCGGATATTTCATGGCAGAGCAGTGCAGCCTTCGGCGCACTGATCGGATTCCTGTCTTACGGCACGTATGATATGACGAATCTGTCGACTATTAAAGGCTGGCCGATCCTGATGAGTTTCGTAGACTGGACCTGGGGTACATTGCTGAGCGGTACCGCCGCAGCTATAGGTCGGGTAGCGGTGACGGTAGTCACTTGAATAATGGCCCAGTTATTGTTAGCAGGTTCGAGCCGTGTTGATCGTTTGTCATCACGCTGCTATCGATTCGGTTACTGAATACTTGGATACCTGATCTGTCCAACTATTTTCTCTGTCAGTATTAAAATGCTTTAATGAGGTTTCAATGTCAATGTGAGGTGGTCTGAGATTTTTTTCCAAGCGCCCTCATTTTTTCCAGCGTTAATTGCAGGTGTGTTGTCAGTATTACAAGTAGAAACCATGGTGTATTTTCCGCTATATCCTGCGGCTTCGTTGTTAACTGGAGTATAGGCATATGAGTACCGATCCATCTTCCACCGAGTCCATCAAAAACAATTCGGCAGAGGCTGCGCAAACGCTGAAAAGCGAAGCTAGCAAGTTGGCAGGCACTGCACAGAGTGCGACAGAAACCTTGGCGCGTGATAAAGCTGAAGAGGCTCGAGGCGAGATAACAGCACGCACGAACAGCGTCGAGCATGCTGTTGACGACATCGCGTCGACACTTGGTGAGCACAGCGATACGCTGGGTCAGTATGCGAGTGAATTCTCGGATAGCTTGTCCAGCTTTAATGACAAGCTGAAGAATCGTTCACTTGATGAGCTAGCCTCGGATGCGAGAACACTGGCGAAAGATAATCCTGCGATGTTTATGCTTGGGGCAGTCACTATTGGCGCTATAGCAGCACGCTTTTTCCAGGCATCCGCTCCGCCCAGCTCATCATCCTCGTCAACGCATTACCGCACAGACGCTACAACGACTGCAGGCTCTTCCTCAGCCGGGTTTGATAGCGCTTCGACTCAGGTCCACCGCCCAACTGGGGGATATCAGTAATGGATACTTTAGATAACACAATGAAGGAGCGTCAAATGGCTTCTACGGACGCCAACAAGAGCACTACCGGATTGCTATCTACGCTTGCGGATGATGTTACTGGACTGATTCGCTCGGAGCTCAAGCTGGCGAAGTCTGAAGTGAATGAGTCGGTCAGTGACGTTAAAACAGGTGTTGTCAGTCTCGCTATTGGGGCGGCGATTTTGGTTCCAGGCGTGACTCTGCTTATCGCGTCGATTGTGATGATGGTAGAGGCATTTACAGGCTTGTCCATGTGGTCGTCCACTCTACTGGTTGGTGCCATCGTAACCACCATAGGTGCAGTATTGCTAACGTCAGCAAAATCGAAACTGTCAGTGGATAATGTCATGCCATCGCGCACTCAATCAGCACTTCAGAAAGATGCAAATCTTGTAGAGAGGAAATTATCATGAGCACGACGAACAAAAATCAGGACCCTGAGTCGCTGGAGCACGAGGTGGATGCTCGTCGCTCCGATCTGAACAGAACTTTGAACGCGGTAGAGCAGAAGCTCTCACCCAATCACCTGATGGATCAGGCCATGGAGTATTTCGGTGACAATGGTAGTGACATTGCCCAATCGGTCAGTCGATCGTTCAAAGACAATCCCTTGCCTTTAATTCTGACAGGTGTTGGATTGGCTTGGCTCATTTCTAGCCAGTCGCGCAGCGGCGGACGTAACCACCATGAGACCTACTACCGCGATCAAGTGTTGAGAGACGGGGATGGCCGGGGTCGAACGACCAACGACACAGGTGATGCGTACCCGTATGCGCGTGTCAATACTCCCTCAGCACACCGCTCTTATCAGGCCGCTTCATCGTATTCCGGCGGATCTGTCGATTCGGACGATGATGGCTCCATGATGGATAAATTCGGTGAGCGAATGAACGAGTGGACTGACACTGCCGAGCAATGGAAAGAGGATCTGAGCTCTCAGCTGACATCAATGAAGCAGGAAGCAGGGGAGTCTGCAGAGGACTGGCAGGCACGCATTGTCAGCGCGTCGGTTGAACATTCACAGCGTATGGACCAAAGTATGCGTCAGGCGCATCGTCAGGCCAGTTTTAAAGCTCGAGAGCATGCGCAGTCGGCGAAGAACTTTATGCAGGAGCAACCATTGGTCGCAGGAGCGTTGGGGATTGCAGCTGGCGCGTTGATTGGCGCATTACTACCTTCGACGTCGGTGGAGGACAAGTTGATCGGTGAGCGTGCCGCTGACGTTAAATCTACTATGACTGATAAGGCAGCCCAGGTGAGTTCAGAGGCGGCATCGGTTGTCTCTGATAAAGCAAAAGAGCTTCGAGAGAAAGGTGAAGAGAAGCTTGGTGAGGTAGAATCGAAGAGTAAAGACGCTGAAGATCGGGTCAGCCCTGCATGAGAAAATGCTCTAGTGGTGTGGGGGAAGCTTGGGTAGTTCCCTGGTGATCATCAAGGGCCAGCGATGTGAAGCTGGCCCTTTTTTGTGCCCGTTAACAAGTGCTGATGCTCAAGCCTGTGTATCGCCTAATTCATCTGCCACAGTGGCGCCGCGCGCTGACCCATCGGCTCGTCAGGTCCGCTGGTCGTATCACGCGCAGTCTGGTGTTCCATCTCAGCATTTAGCTCGCCGCTGATAACCAGCACGATGACCACCAGCCAAAGCCAGGTGAGAAAACCTACGACGGCGCCCAGGCTGCCGTAGGTTTCGTTATAAGTGCCGAAATTTAGCACGTAGTACGAGAACAGAGCAGAGGCGACTACGATCATCAACCCTGCAAAGATAGCACCTGGGGTGATCCAGCTCCATTCAGGGCTTTCGCGACTCGGTCCAAATCGATAGAGACAGGCCATGAATACAATCAGTGCCGATAGGGCAAGTAGGGCGGTGAGCGTGGTTGTAAGCCAATTCGGTAGTGCTATACCGATCTGATCTTGAAAAGAAGTGAATAGGGTGCTGAGTATGAGTAGCGACATCACACTGAGGATCGTAATCACCGTAAAACTCAAGGTGACTGCATTGAGTGTAAAAAAGCCACGGGCCTCTTTTTCGTCGTAAGCTACATTCATCGCCTCAAACAGTGCTTTCATACCCGCGTTCGCACTCCACAATGCGATCAACAGTGAGGTGATAAACGCGATACCTAAAGCACTGTCTTCTGCGTTGGTGAGACGCTCAAGCTGCTGATTCAAAATCTCAATTGCACCACTGGGTACCACACCGGCCAGAGATTGGACATGATCGCTGATGTCGGCTGTGTCAAATGCCAAGCCATAGATCGACACGAAGGCTGCGAGTAGTGAACCCAGAGCGAGCAGAAGGTAGAACGTCACTCCTGCAGCGACCAAAAGAACGCGATCGTTTGAGATCTCTTTAAAGACTCGCATAGCGATATCTTTCCACCCGGCGGCCGGTATATCAGTGGGTACCTCAGCACCACGACCCCGACCGGCGTGAATGTGCCGATTCGGGGATGTGTAAGAGTTTTGTTTAGTGCTAGCGTTCATCATTTGTCTCATCGAATTTGCTGGTGATGTACGTCCTGTCGAGCCTTGGTGATAATGCAGCTACGGACTCGAGACGTTGCGATAGGTCTGGGACAGTGAGTGCCCCGTCGACATAGTAGGATGAGTGGCTATCCACCTATCGCCGATGTCGTATTTGCAGGGACGGTTAATCCTGCACTTGGACACTAGGTTTGTAAAAGCGAAGATCCCCTACATCGGGTCAGCAGTTGGCTGTACGCTACGCAAAGATGACGAAGGCAACTATTTTTATGTCGTCGATCCCTACCTTTTTACGTACTATTAGCGTCCGCTAAAATGGCTCGAGACGAAGATCATGGATCGTTCACTGGCTGATGTCGGGTTTGGTTTTCGGGGTCTACGTGGGTTCGTAGGTGTTTTTCAGTAACGAATGGTCAAATGTATCAATATAGGTAGCATATTCGTTGAGATCGGCAGCCTGCGAAGTCGTTTTGTTCTTCGGGTAAGCTTTCATCATGAAAAACCCCAATTCAATTCGACCGCTTTTCAGCTTTTCAGAATTCACTGCCACTTCCACGTTGAGGGGTATTTTTGGTGATCGGTATTCTCGAATTATTATCTTGCGATGGAAAAAAACGGCAATCCGTTACCGATGCGGGCACCGGTGTACATCCAGATACAATCGTAAAACTCGTCGGGTGCGTGATCTGTCTGCCGCTAGCTGACGCATCTATCTTGCGTTTAACCGTTGGCGTATCAAGTGTCCCCGGTGTACGTCCGTGCACGTAGAGCATTTGGATTGGTTGGCTAAGAATCCGCGATACACACACCGCTTCGCCATGCATGTGGGCAATCTGTGCCGCGATAGGACTGTGAGTCGGGTTGCCGAGATCGAGCGATTGCATCACACCACGGCGAAGGACCTAGACAAATTGTATATGCGTCGACAGATCGAATCGGCAGGTGCATCAACACCGCGTGCTATTGGTGTGGATGAGTGTTGGGCGACAATTATCCTGGCCGGTCGCGGAGCGAGCGGACAAAGTAGTTGACGCCGGACAGATGAGATATCGATATGCAAGGGACACAACTACCGGGTCATTGTTAGTGATCTGGATCGCCGGCGTCCCATCTGGGCTGGCGGTGAGGGTCGCAAGGAAATAGACCTGGATGAGTTCTTCGAATTCATCGGTAAAACAACGAGCAAACGCATCAAGCTGGCCGCTATGGACATGTGGAAGGGCTTCAGGAAATCAACTCTGAAGAATGCACCTCAGGCATTCACCATCTACGACAAGTTCCATATCAAGAGCCACCTGTCCAAGGCTCTAGATCAGGTCCGTCGAGAGGAATATAAGAGACTCAGCGGGCAGGACAGAAGCTATATCAAAGGCCAACGATACACCCTTCTGTCCAACGAGGAGAATCTGGATCTAGACGGGCGCAGGGCGTTGAAGAAGCTGTATGTTGCCAATAGCCGATTGAATACAGCCTATCTGCTCAAGGGAATTATTTGACAACTGTGGGAATACATAACAGCTCGTGGTGCTCGTGCATTCTTCGAACGTTGGAAAGATAGTCTGAAGTGGAAAAGGCTAAGACCGTATGTGAAGTTAGCAGCAATGATGGAAAGGCACTGGGATGGAATTGCCTCGTAGCGCCACCCTGACAACAAAGTGAGCCTGGGCCTGGTCGAAGGCGTCAACAACAAGATACGAGTGATACAACGCAAAGCTTATGGCTTTCGAGATGCGGAATATCTAAAGCTCAAAATCATCGCATCATTCCTGCTCCCACTACCAAAATGCCCAAATCAACCTACACAGACCTGCGTAGACCCTGTTTTCGTGGACTATATACACTGGAGTACTTCGGTCCTGTTCTTGAGAATGGGGTAACGTCGCTAGTGTCGAACTAACGATCAGTTCACTAGTGCGTTAAGACGTAGAGCCCGATACTGCTATGACTGAAACTACATCAGTCCCTATACAGAAACTTCCATTAAGGCTGTTGAGCAGACGCTTCGCGTGTCTGATGTATCGACTACTAGTTCAGCACCAACGCTCATCAAGTCATTCAATTGCACAAAGTTGATGTTACCCGTTATACCTAGTTCATAGGCAAGCGTAGGTTGATCGATAGGTTCACAGACGTAGCGACACTTGTATCTATCTACGTGTACATATTTCCAACAGTATATTTGTGTAGGTATATTCGTTTATGTTTCTCCCACGATATACAACGCGATGTGTTGACGACATCGTTTCATTGTTTAAAGGAGATTAAAATTAAAAACTATACAAACACGCGCTTCTCGTTAACTCCGCTCTCTGTACTGCTTGGGACAACCATGTTGATCAGTTCGCCTGTACAGGCGCAAGACTCAGATGATTGCACGAGACTCAACATACTTATCTCTGAGGCCGGTAACAATCTGCGCGAGGAGTTCAGAGACGTTCGCGATGTAGTCATAGCCGATAAAGCTGTCGACTGCCGTACAACGCTAGGGATGATTGCCTCACGCGGTGGATTATCCGATACCGCTACCGTGCAAGACACACAATCACTGAATACAACGATTGATGTTGAGCAGCAGGCTACCATTGAGGGGCAGGTAAATGTCACATTGCCCGATCCAGAGGTCTCCATCGAACAGGGGCGGGCTGATGTTGCGGTCACTACCGAGGCACCTACCGTGACGGTCTCTCAAGGTCAGCCCACCATTCAGGTCCGCCAGGCTCAGCCTATTATTACGGTCAAAATGAATCAGCCAACAATCACAGTCGAGCAACCTGCGCCGGAAATCATAATCACCATGCCGGATCCGGGTGTAGATGTTGCTAACGCTCAACCGCAGGTACAAGTGACTATCCCGGAGCCTACCGTCACGGTGAGGCAGGGCGAGCCTACGTTGAACGTTGATCTGACTACTGATGCGACTGATACCGCGCGCTCCACGATGGGATCATTCAACCGTATCGATGCAGCGGGTGTCATGACAGTGACGGCTAGTGGCGAAGCGAGCAGTGAAACCGATGCCAATATCAGTTTCATCGAGCCAGAGAAAACGGCTAATATCAATTTTGAAGGTGTAGAGCCGAAGGTTGAATATATTGCCGCTGAACCTCAGGTCATAATGGACACCGACGGCGAGCCGACCATTGATGTTGTTCAAAGTGGCGACCCAAAGATCGTGATCAAGCAATCTACTGAAGAAGACGCAGCGGCGAGCACTCAAAATCTGGTTAGCACTCCTCGATCAGCTGATACCCCATGGCAGCCAAACGATGCGTTTGCACCGAGTGACTCTCGTACTCTTGAAGGCGATTCAGGTACGTTGAGTGTTGCTGATATTGAAGGCATGGACGTTGTCAATGCACGAGATGAAGAACTGGGAACTGTTGATCGGGTGGTCAAGAACGGGAACGATACTTACGTAGTCATCGAACATGGTGGTTGGTTCTTCGGGCTGAACGATAAAGAGGTAGCCTTCCCGGCTCAGGATCTGGTAGTCAATGGTGAGCAAATTTTGCTTCGTGGCTTGACCGAGGAGCAGATTAAAGCGATGCCGGACTACAATTATGATAATGAGGTTTCTCTCGCTGCAGAGGAGAACATTGAGCTGACAGTTATCGCTCAGTAAGTAAATGGTTTTCTACGATTGAAGTGACGGCGGTGGTGCTCTATCTGAGTAGAGCGCCACCCATCGATATCGTTTTGGTCAGAATCAACAGGCGCTCAAGGTCAGAGAATGAATTGATACTTTTGAGATGGAGAGAGATACTATATTTCGTCGGTCTTACCTGCTTTATTTCATCACCTGCCGGACCTCTTGCTCTGTGACATCCTGGTAGACAGTAGTGACTGCCGACTTGTGGCTTAACATTTTTTGTACGGTCTTTAGATGCTTACCTTAGTCACCCAGCAGATTTGTGGCTAGGGTGCGACGCCGTGAATGGCAACGGCTCGCACCGTTTGGGACGGGCGGTGGTGGGATATCTCACCCGTGTGGTGTTGGTAATGATAGTGCTGGTGATCAGCGGTGAACGACACGCCGAGAGGGAACATCAATCGGCACGCGATACCACGATCGGTCCAAGTGAGCCTATCGGTCAACGAGGAGCAACAGATGGCGGATGAGATAGGAGAGCCCAGTGAGGCGTGAACTTAGTCTGGTTCCTGTAAGCATTTGATGTCTGACGCCAGAGAATGTATATTGGCGATCGGCTATGGCGGTATGGGTCGCAGTTGCTTCGCAAGCGACAAATCATAAGCTAAACGGTGATAGACAGCTAAGCATTGATGTGTCCATGCTCGTTGTGCCAGATCTTTACTCTCTATATGACACCTCTGATCTTAATAAGGTGCAAGAACTGCTTCCGTACCTTATTATTAAGCAGGTTTGCTCTTGAGTTAATCAACATGACTATGACCCCTGACGAATCGGCGTTCGTCTGCCGCACGGCCATCATCGGGGTTGGACCTCGTGGCTTGGTCGCTCTGGAAAACCTACTAAACGTGTTTTCAGATGTGAACCTGACCGCAGACGTCGAATGTCACCTCTTTGACTCAAGCGATTATCCAGGAGCCGGTCCCAATTATGCACCCGATCAGCTCGAGTGCAACCAACTGAACGTGCCGCTAAGAACGATGCCTATCAGTCGGCGGTCCGAGGTATCTGGCAAGATCAGGATCCCATCGTTCCCGTCGTTTGAACAGTGGTATCGAGGCTTGCACCCTATCGACGATTCCCAGACTGATCATTTTCCTCCGAGGGCACAGATTGGTCTCTACCTACAGGAGAGACTTGCAGCGTTACTATCAGAGCCTTCTATCATGTCGCGGGTAACCGTGCATTCGGACACAGTGGTGGATCTTCTACAGCAGCGTGACGGCTGGTCTGTTCAGACACAACAAGCTACCCATGACACACTATTTGACGACGTGTTAGTCACGGTAGGTCATCAGCCTACGAAGTTAGATGCTTCACTTGAGACTTGGAGTAACTCGTTAACCACAAACGATAGCCGTCTGCTATTCGTCGAACCCTACCCTAACGATCGCATAGTGAATGAACATCGTATCCATAACGGAACCACGGTCGCACTTAGGGGGATGGGGCTGAGTATGATCGATGTTGTTAAGTCGCTGACCATCGGGCGTAATGGCAAGTTCGAGCCGACAGGCTTCGATCGAATGGCTCAGCAATACTACCCCTCTGGTGAAGAGCCAAGACGTATCGTTCCGTTCTCACTTGACGGGCAACCGATGGCACCCAAACCCGTTAATGAAGAGATTGACGAGCGTTTTCGCCCGTCAGATGACGTAATAAATTCGGTGGAACAGGCGCTGGCGGCCAATCTTTCTCTACCGCCTGGAGAACACGGCCTGCGAGATCTGCTTATCGAGCTAGCCTGTCATGCGGTAGTGCCAATTTTTCAGACACTACACGTGTTGGAGTATCCAACTACGTCAAACCACTGTCAGTTGCAGTCTGCAGAATCACTGACCTCTTGCGCACAGCAGTGGCTACTGAGCGAGTCTTTTGCACACCCAACCATCGTCGATCGAAGCACATCGACGGTGGATATCATGCACCAATTTCTTGAAATGGCACATGGGATATTTCCGCCCAGCCTCGACTACTGTCTTGGACAGGTGTGGAAACACTTACAACCCAGCTTCTATCGTCTATTGAGCTTCCGCGACTTTGAAGGTGATGTCATAGCTTCTGCGATCGAGCTTGATCAACGATTGAAGCGCTATGCATTTGGGCCCCCTGCTGAAGCGATAGCGCGTCTGATAGCGTTGTGCGATGTCGGTATTCTACAATTTCGAATAGCGGATGATCCGGACATCGCTCTTATCGATAAAGGATGGCAATTTACAGCTGGTGCAGACATTCTCGTAGCCCAGTGCTTAGTAAATTCCGTGCTTAGCCCACCTGATGTGGCGTTAATGGACAGTGCGCTGGTGAATCAGCTCAAGGACAGAGAAGTGTTAAAGCTGGTGCACGATGGATTGGGTGCCCGCGCTAAGTCTGACAGTCAATTAGTACCTATCGATCAATCGGTGGCAGCTGCCGGTCGCCTCATCTATGGAACAGTTTTCGAGGCTGATGCGCTAGTGTGCTGTTTCGGAGAGGATCTTCTGCGATGGGCCTCAGGCGTAGCGTCAAGGCAAACCAGTCGGTAGTAGTTAGCTGTACTCAGTAGGCTTTTTTAAGCCACCAACATGAATCAATCTGTCTTTGCATGCTAACGCGGTTTTTAACAATATGAGCGAGACATGATGGAATCGATACTCTTTGACACATCTGATAGCCTAGTGCGCGTTGTTGTCTCCGTCCCAATACTCTATCTCTCGGTCATCGCGTTTATCCGGATCAGCGGCAAGCGCACGACGTCCAAGATGAACGGTTTTGACTGGATCGTCACCGTGGCCATGGGCTCTTTAGTATCGTCTGGCATTATCCTCAAAGGTGTCCATTTGGCCGAAGTGCTACTTGCTATTGTCATGCTGATCGCTCTGCAATACGTATTAACAAAAGTAGCTGGCCAAAGTAAAATGTTCGCAACTCTTGTAAAAAGTGAGCCAGTACTGTTATTGTTCGATGGCCGAATGTTGCAAGATGTTATGAAACAGGAACGGGTTAGTGAGCAAGAGATCTTGGCAGCCGTTAGGGGTAGAGGTGCTGGGTCTATGAACGCTGTAATGGCAGTCACATTAGAGGCTGATGCATCACTGAACATCCTTCTGCGCGATGCGGCTACTGATGACAATCTATCCGCGTTTTATGCCGTACGGGGATGGCCGTGTAAGCATAATACAATGCGCTAAGCTAATACTCTTCCAATTAGTGAAACGTCTACCGGAGGTAGATAACGTCACCGTAACCCATAGTTCGTATTCAAGACGCGGCGTATGGACCACTCAGTATTCAAGTAAGAGGCGACATTTGATATAGATTGAATCAAATACTTACTCTTGGATCAGCTCATGAGTGGTGTGCATTGAGAATTTTGTCTATGTGTAGGGACATTCTTTCACGCCTGACGCTCAGTTATCCTAACGTTTACCAAAGAATTCCAGGATTGCGTACATACCAAATGAGCGATTCTCGAGCCAGTCGATTGAACTCTGCCAATGATAATGGCCGGTTTGATCAGCAGCCTAAGAAAAGAATTAGTCAATGCTATACAAAGTACATAGCGCCGCGTTATCCCAGTGAATAGACTTAAAATGTTGTCCTCAGTGTAAACAGCTGGTTAACTCCTTGCTAAGATGTATTAGTTTTCTGGTGGTGTCCTCAGCAATGGACACGCAACTATCGGTACTTTGCATACGGATTATCTGCATGATGAAAAAAAGTTCTCACATTATCCCAGCAGTTGTCGTTCCTGTGATGCTGACGACCTTGATGCTGTCGTTGGCAGCCCATTCGGACGAGGTAGGTGACGTTGGTGTTGACTGGCTGGGTGGTGACATCAAGATTGAAGCGGTCGAAGATCCCAAGGTACAAGGGGTAACCTGTCACTTATCCTACTTTGACAGAGGGCTCATAGACCGATTGAAAAACGGTGAAATTTTTAGTGACCCCTCTAATTCATCTATCGCCTGTCGACAGACAGGCCCTATCGTCATTGGTGATATTGAGAAAGATGATGAAGGAGAAAGTGTATTCTCGAAAGGTACCTCCCTGTTCTTCAAGTCCGTTGAGATAACGCGCATCTACGATGAGGAGCGTGAGACTCTAATCTATCTGTCACATGCAACAGAGGTTCAGGATGGCTCAGCAAAGATGGCATTGTCCACCGTGCCATTGTTTGGACAGGATGTAACCTGGGAAGACTAGGGTAAATTTATCTGGAAGGATTAAGCGTTTTGTAAACAGTCCAGTTTAGTAGGGTATGTTTGTCTATTGCTTGAGGAGAGCATTATGAGTTTTGTAGGAACACTAGGTCGTATGGCTGTTGGCGTGGCTATGGCCAAAGGCGTGGGTAAAATGATGGGCGGTCGCAGTAGTGGCGGCGGCGGACTGGGCGGTATGCTGGGCAACGCGATGGG
>Ga0115031_1000344_pt1 | contig 33381 bp, 38 predicted proteins | sample Maine_Asex4_meta_FD_87301 | JGI IMG/M metagenome (GOLD analysis project Ga0115031, IMG submission 87301) | Marine algal microbial communities from Maine, USA - Maine_Asex4_metaG | ecosystem: Host-associated > Algae > Red algae > Unclassified | place: Maine, USA | collected 2015-01-05
AATCAATTGCGGCACCACACGTTTAACCAAATCGACAGGTACCGCAAAGCCAATCCCCGAGCTTGCACCAGAGGGGCTGAAAATCGCTGTGTTCACCCCGATCAATCTCCCCGAGCTATCCAATAATGGACCGCCAGAGTTACCGGGATTGATGGCCGCATCGGTTTGGATTAGACCTTCAATCACGCCGTTGCCTAGAGGGATTTCCCGATCAAGTGCCGATACAATCCCAGTGGTCAACGTCCAATCAAGCCCAAACGGATTTCCAATGGCCAGAACGCTTTGTCCGACTTTAAGGTCGGCGCTATCACCCATCGCAACAGATTCTGCAGTGCTGCCATCAAGTTCGACCTGAAGTACCGCCAGATCATATTGAGGCGCCGTCCCAACCAGCCGCGCAGGTAGGAAACGACCATCGGCCATCTGGACATCAGCCCGAACCGCACGTTGGATTACATGCGCGTTCGTTACGATGTGGCCCTCATCTCCCCAAAAGAAACCAGAGCCTGAACCGCTCGGTACGACCTCAGCGCGTCTTAGCCAGGGATCAACGCGCCGCTGACCAGTTGTGATGGACACGACGGACGCCCTTGACGTTTCAAACAGAGAGATAAGCCGTTTTTCCGGCGCTGTAAGTTCCTCAGCCTGAGTAGTCGTAACTATCAGAATTAGGAAAAAAGTAAAAAGTTGTCCTGGTTTCATCTTTCTAAACTCACTTGCGCTCTCAGATCAAATCTGAACTTTTATATGTCTAGATGTTTCAATCTAGTCGGACCCTGTACGGTTTATAAAGTACCAATTTTTTACACGTAAGGACTGCGATGGGCACCTGTACTGCCGATAATTCGCTCGTTTCGTCATCGTCTGCAACTTCACCACTATCACTGATGACGATATCAGACAAGTACAGGATAAACTCAACAACCGTCCGAGAAAGGTGCTGAATATGAAAACACCGAATGAGCTACTATTCGGTATATCTCCTAACGTTGCACTTGGTTATTGAATCCAAGTACTCTAAAACGATAGTCGGCTATCGTTTACCATGATGTTTGTAGGACACGGATACGTTCGTATTGTGCAAAGTCGAGGTGAACTTCGTGGCAAGATTACTCCTGCTTCTACGTTTCGCAATAACCCTATCCATAGCTACTAAAGGATCCCATCGTGATTGAAAACACAGCCCTCTTTATTCATGGAGCTGGTGACGCCCGTGTCGGTCGACACACGCCCGCAGAACCGCTCGATTCAGAAGTTTTGGTTTCAATTGCTGCGGTAGGTGTGTGCGGCAGCGATCTTCACTATTTTAAAGACGGTGGTATCGGTGGCGCGGTGATTTCAACGCCATTCGTACCAGGTCACGAATTTTCAGCGACGTTGTGCAGTGATGTGCCGCGGCTGAATTTACAACAGGGTGAGCTCGTGGCTGTTGATCCTGCAACACCATGTCACGCGTGTGAATGGTGCATCAAGGGATATCACAATCTTTGTCCTCGAGTGAAGTTTATTGGTGCACCACCGTTCAATGGAGCGATGACACAGTCATTGGCTGTACCCGAATCAGCGCTTATAAAGATGACAACGGGCATGAGCGCAGATCAGGCTGCAATGTTGGAGCCGTTGGGTGTATGTATTCATGCCATTGATTTGGCTAAGCCTCGTTTGATGGAATCAGTTGGCGTGCTCGGCTGTGGTGGCATTGGTCTGGGCATTATTCAACTTCTCAAACTGTGTGGATGTCAACAGATCATAGGCATAGATCCTCAACTACACCGTATTAAGAAAGCGGAGTCTTTGGGCGCTCACAGCACCGGCCATACTATTAAAGCATTACAGGAATTCACGGGAGGTCGGGGCTGCGATCTGGTTATAGAAGCAACTAATTCACCCGATGGGATGTTGCATGCCATCCAGTCAGCTGCCATCGGTGGCCGCGTCATACTGGTTGGTATCCCCGATGGCGACACTTACACAACTCTATCTGCAGCTGAGGCAAGACGTCGAGGGCTTGATTTACGCTTCTCAAGACGCATGGGAGATGTATACCCGCGCGCCATAACTCTAGTGCACGAGCAACGAATAGATGTGGACACTCTCATAACACATCGTTTCCCGCTGGATAAATCTCCGGAGGCATTCCGTCTTCAAAACGAGGAGACAGACGGTCTGATAAAAAGCATGATTTACCCCTGATAGCCGCAAAATTCGCAGATTACTAGGTCACTTGGCCATAGCCATTGAATTTTTCTACCACTACAGCCATCCCAGCATCAGGTAAAATTTCCATCCCCCCTGCTAACTTGGCGTGATAGAACTGTTTTAACAGTGTTTCAAGTTCAACCGCTGCCCACATCGCATTGTCGAGATCTTTACCACCAGCGATCATGCCGTGATGAGCGAGAAGGCAAGCACTCCAATCAAGCATGGCCTGTGTGATCGCTGCAGAAAGTTCAGGTGTACCAAACGGTTCATAGTGTGCATATCGCACGGAGTTTCCACCAAACGCAGCGATCATATAATGGCAGGCAGGTATATCTTTACGGGCAAGTGAAACCACGGTAGCGAAGGTTGAGTGAGAGTGCACGATAGCGTGGATATCCGGCTTTTCCTTCAATATTGTCTTGTAAAGATGCCATTCAGAGGATGATTTGAATGGACCATCCCTAATTACAACCCGGTTTTGCAATATCTTTATCGGTCATTCGGTCATAGGGAATCCCGCCAGGTGTGATTATCATAAGTAATTCTTGTCGTTCACTGATTTTTCCGGACGTCCCTTGATTTAAGCCAGAATCGTTCATTCGGAGACACAGTTCTATGATTTTTTTTTTTTTGATTTTCAGTCATTGCAATTTTCAAAGCTAACCCTAGTGATGCATATCGAGTAGTGCTTTGGCAGTTTGCGCATCGGTAACCAAATCAGATACTAGCCCTTGATTCAGTACTGCCATAAGCGCAGCCACCTTGTTCGGACCACCTGATATCATCATTCGCCGCGGAATTTTTCTGAACTCAATACCTGATACTCCAATAATGCGTCTGTTAATTGGGTGATCAACTATCTCGCCACGGCTATCGATGTAATAACCCAGGAAATTTCCAATCGCACCTGCTTTTTCTACACTATGAAATTCATCGTCGTTGACCATACTGACAACGCGGATAGTGGCACTGTCTAGTCCGCCTATGCTGACAATGGCTAGATCAGATGACAGCGCCATTTTTCGTATTTCTTTGCACATGGGCTGTGCAACCAATAATTCGCGCGTACTTTGCGAATCACAGACGATGGGGGCTGCAAGATAGTGACACTCAGCGTTCAGTTTTTCGGCCAGCGCCGTTGTGGCTTGGTACCGGGCTACCGACGACATACGGGTTAACGCACCGAGTAAGGAAATGACGGATACGTTCTCGGTAGGTCGTGGATCGAGTTGCATGACCATCTCTCTTAACGTCACGCCCCAGCCTACACTTATTGCCATGTTGTTATGGATAGCCCGATGAACGTACTCACCCGCAGCAGCACCGATTTGTCGGGCTAATTCTTGTTTATTCTCAGCCTGTACAAGGCACACATCCGCGCTGTCGAGACTAAAACAATGCACTAATGCTTCTGCCAGATCCAGATTCTCAACCAGTGGTGAATTAATGCTTATTGTGACAACACCTCGCTCACGTGCTTCCGCCAGCAACCGAATGACGCGAGCACGCCCGATACCTAATTCAGCTGAAATTTGCTGTTGTGTAAGGCCCAGCTGATAATAGTAGCGCGCAATGCGCACGGCTAACTGTTCGGGCCATTCATCGTTGACTGGACCGTGTTCACCGCTCATCTGATCACTATTGAGTCGTGGTATTGATATTCCTGAGGCGTTCTACTCATACTCATGATGCGGGTACCGGTGCCTTGGACGCTGTAAGCCGAAGATCATAAACCTGATGACCAGTTGCCCAATAATCGTGACGCTTTATTCCATATCACTGTACAACGGGAACACCCCCGTTACAAATGACAGCGACTAAAAACATATGTCTTGTAATCGATAACTCTCTGTGGCAGGGTTATGTGGTGCATGGAAACAATTCGATGACAATGACGTTTTTGTACAAAAGAAACTTGGACACAGTCAAGCAGGGAGTGCGTCGGTGAGTGCCGAACGCACACTGCTGCCGCGATGGCTTCGATCCGAGCATCCATTTCCCTGGCTGTTCCCGGTCACTTCACTACTGATTGTCTTTGGTCTGTACCCGGTTCTCTACTCGCTTTGGTTATCTTTCTACAAGCGTAACCCCGCCACACGGAAGGAGACTTTCCTGCCCTCTTATAACTGGAGCAAGATGTTCTCTGACGATAGAGTCTGGGATGCGGTGCAGGTAACCTTCAGCTATGCCTGTATCGCACTGGTGCTGCAGTTGACGCTCGGTATGCTGATTGCTTTGCTGCTCGACTCCGACAAAAAAGGATTCGGTGTTCTTCGGGCGCTTATGACATTGCCTTTAGTGGTTCCGCCTGCGGTAACCGGCATGATGTTTTTGTTAATGTACGACAGCTCCTTTGGTGTGATCAGCAATGCGTTGTATTCGCTCAATCTCTTATCGCCCAGCGCTCCTATTCTGGGTACCGGTTCGACAGCGCTGTGGGGCGTGATAATAGCTGACGTGTGGCAATGGACGCCATTTATGGTGTTGATAATGCTGGCAGGACTCAGGGCTTTGCCGAAGGAGCCCTTTGAAGCTGCATCGATTGACGGCGCATCTGCAATTCAGTCATTTTTCCATCTCACACTGCCGATGATGTCGAAGATAATCGCACTGGCAGTATTGATTCGCGGTATCGATTTGTTCCGTGTTTATGACTACGTAAAAGTAATGACCGACAGTGGGCCTGGTACTGCCACCGAAACCATGACTGCCTACGCGGGTACCGTTTATTTCAAGAGTGCCAACTTCCCTTATGCATCAACAGTCGCGTTGGCGACGCTTATCCTGGTGCTGTTGACAGCAACTATTTTCATAAAAATCTTCAAGGTACGATTTTAATGAATGCATCTGCGGCGAAAGGCTTTCTCAGGTACACATTATCCATACTGATCGTCTGTATATTTGTGTTTCCTATCGCATGGTTTGCGTTGACGTCCATCAAGCCCGTCTCGGCGGTTTTCAATAAGGATAAGGTCGTTGTTTTCGACTTTAAGCCAACCTTTGAGAACTATCAGGTAACAGTTTTGGGAGGAAACAAATCAGAAACGGAGTCTGGAAGCAGCATTGGCATGGGAACCAGTGGGTCAGGAGCCTATGATGGCCGTGGCGCTATTGTATCGTCCTTGATAATCGCCATCGCATCTACGTTTCTGGCAACGCTTATTTCACTGCTAGCAGCCTACGCGCTATCGAGGCTCAAGTTTAGAGGTTCGCAAGGCTACATGCAGTGGATACTGTCTCAACGGTTTCTTCCCCCGATAGCGGTCATCATTCCACTTGTTTTCATTTTTCGAGACTTGGGATTAAGAGACACGCATTTTGGAATTATCATTGCGCATACGCTGATCAACATACCTATTGCGCTGCTGATTCTTAAATCATTCTTCGATGATGTTCCGATAGAAATCGATCAAGCCGCAATGATAGATGGCGCTACTAGATTCCAGTGCTTCTACCTGGTGGTGGTACCGATGATCAAAGGTGGTATAGCAGCTACCGCTGTGTTGTGCTTCATATTCTCGTGGACAGAGTTCCTGCTATCTCTGTTCCTCACGACGTCTATTCGGACTATTCCCGTAAAAATCACGACATTTGTAACCTCCACTGGATCTGAGTGGGGATATATATCGGCATTGGGGACAGCCGCCATTGTTCCTGGTTTCATCTTCATTCTTCTAGTTCAAAACCATTTGGTCAGAGGCTTGACAATGGGTGCCGTTAAAGACTGATGCGCTGACTGCATCTAATACATCAGAGGAGAAATTCAATGAGTTTTAAACGATTTCAGAAACAAACTTTCCTAATTGACTCTGCTAGAGCCTTCAGTTCCGGGAAAATGAGTAAGCGGGATTTTTTAAAAAACATGGGCATCGCAGGTGTTGGAATATCGGCATACTCTGCGGGTCTGCTGGGAACGCAAAGACCCTTTTTCGGAAATGTTGCGCATGCCGCTGAAAACAATACGCCCCAGGATGTAGCAGACTTCCTGCGCGAGGCCGGCAAGCCGTTTGCCGGGACGACAATTCGTTATACGTCTGAAGCAACACCGCCAACCAACATCCTGAATGAACTCAAAAGTGAATTTACAGAGTTGACGGGGATTAATGTAGAAATCGAAATCGTACCGTTAGAGCAGGTGCTTGCAAAAGCAACGCAAGATGTTCAAGGGCAGCTAGGAACTTACGACATCTACTACCTCGACCAAGCCTGGACGTCCACATTCTCACCAGACACCATAGATCCGGTTGAGTACTACGCTGAGAAGCCCGATTTGGCAATGCCGGGGTTTGATTTCGACGATTTCTCGACACCGTTAGTAGAAGGAATTTGTAAATACGATGGTAAGTGGGTCGGTGTTCCTTTTGACATTCCAATCTTTACACTCATGTATCGAAAGGACTTATTGGAAAAGCACGGTATCGCGGTTCCCGAGACGTACGAGCAATTCACGTCAGCTGTTGAACTCATTTCTAAAGAAGAAGCTGAGAACAATATTTACGGTACGGGTCTTCAGGCTAAATCTGGCCATTATTCACTAGAGTGCGACTGGTCACAAGCGGTTTGGGGACACGGTGGATCCATATTTGGTGCTGATAAAAACTTCTCTGGTAACGATGCTCAGGGTGTAGAAGGGCTTGAGTGGTATATGAATCTGCTAAAGAACTCTCCCGCTGCATCGGTGACATCAACTTGGGATGGTCAGTGGCAAATGGGTGCTTCCGGTCAGATAGCTATGGCACAGAGTTGGGCTGAGTTTTTTCCGGGGTGGAATGCAGATGATTCTGAAGTTAAGGGTCTGTGGGAAATGGCCAAGCCTCTACAGGGGCCCGCAACGTTGCGCTCCAGAGATGATGTTGGCTTCGGTGAGATTCCCAACTGGGGTCATCAAGGGGGATCCAGTATTGCGCTGTCACGATACTCGAAGAATGTCGACGCCGCATGGTTGTTCATGCAGTGGGCATGTTCCAAAGACATCATGACTCGCTGCACGCTGGCGGGCGGTTTTGCTCCCATGAGAAATTCGTCATACACCGACCCTCGGATTCTTGAACGAAAGGATCTGGAAGGTAGTGGCACCACGCGCCATCTGGATACGGTCAAATGGACGATAGACAACGTGATGGCCTCTGAACCTGATCTGCCAATTTGGGCAGGTGTGGCGAACAACGAAATCCCGACTGAGCTGGGGAAGTTGCTCACCGGTCAGGATTACGATGGAAGCGCCAAGAAGTGTATGGATAAGATTGCAGAGCTGGTAGACGCCGTTGTCGACGAGGCAGAACTCGGTTAAACGATAAGACAACTTCCCCTTCTCTGCCGGAAAAGAGTGGGGGGAGCCGTTTAATCATCCTGATCCTATAGACGACCCTCAACAAGCTTAAATCACTATGGCCTCGGTAAAAATATCCAATCTAAGAAAGGAGTATGGACCGGTGCAGGTGTTGCATAGTCTTGACCTGGAGGTTGCTGATGGCAAGTTTGTCGTTTTGCTGGGTCCATCTGGATGTGGTAAATCCACACTACTTCGGATGATTGCGGGTCTTGAGCCCATAACAGCTGGAGACGTCTATTTCGACAAGAGACGTGTGAATGACGTGCACTCGAAAGACAGAAATATCGCCATGGTTTTCCAGAACTATGCGTTATATGCACACATGAGTGTGCGTAAGAATATGGCGTTCTCCATGCGGTTGAACAAAGTGGATAAAAAGGTGATTGCCGACAAGGTGGCATGGGCCGCCTCGATACTGGGTCTGGAGCCTCTTCTGGACAGATTGCCCAAAGAGTTGTCGGGTGGTCAGCGGCAGCGCGTAGCGATGGGGCGCGCGATAGTCCGAGATCCTGATGTATTTCTATTTGATGAACCATTGTCTAATCTGGACGCCAAGCTCCGGGTACAGATGAGAACTGAAATCAAGGAGCTTCATCAACGCCTGAAAACAACCACTGTTTACGTCACTCACGATCAAATTGAAGCAATGACTATGGCTGATGACGTTGTTATCATGCGTGATGGCGTCATTGAGCAGGTAGGCTCCCCTATGGATATTTATGACAATCCAAGGAACTTGTTCGTCGCCCAGTTCATAGGATCACCCGGGATGAACATTATTAAATGCCGAGTATCAGAGGTAGGTGGCAAATTATTTGCCAAAAATGAAGAGCTAAGCCTGCCGTTACCCTTGGATGCTAATGTCAAAGCCGGGCAGTCTATCTATTACGGAATCAGGCCCGAGCATCTTGTCTCTTTTAAACCAATGTCATTGAATGATGCCTCTGTAGATAAGCACATCGTCGGAATAGTTAGAGTAGTTGAGCCGACAGGACCTGAAATACACGTTTATTCAAAGCTGGCAGGACAAGACGTTTGCGCAATAACACGCGACCGGATAGTCTGGGAAACTGGCGAGAAAATCCACTTTACACCTAACGTTGAGCACGTACACCTATTCGATGGAGACTCCAGGTTAGCCATTTAGCCGAACAATAAACTACCGCTTTACGTGTTAGATCTCCTGAGATAAGGAGCCGTTAAATTGATTTCAATGAGTGTGAGTGCATTGCCATGTCTAAACCACTTGTAGCTATAACAGGAGCAAGCTCCGGCATAGGGGAAGCCACTGCGCGGGCGTTTTCAGCTCAGGGTCATCCATTGCTACTTATGGCAAGAAGATTAGAACGCATGACGGCGTTGGATCTTCCCGATTCGATGTGTCGGTGTGTTGATGTGCGGGATAGAGATGCGATAGCACAGGCTTTAACAGAGGCTGAAGCGCAGTACGGTCCGGTTGACTGCCTGTTTAACAATGCTGGCATTGCTCGACTGGGTGATATCGGGACTCAAGATCCAATGGAATGGGACGAAAGTATAGATATTAATATCAAGGGTGTAATGAACACATTGCATCCGGTCATCAGTAGCATGAAAGAACGAAAGCATGGAACCATCGTCAATATGAGTTCCATTGCTGGCAGAAAAATCTATCCCGATCACACTGTATATTGTGGCAGCAAGTATTTTGTCCATGCTATATCGGAAAGTTTACGCGGTTATCTAGCACCTCACGATGTACGCGTCATTGTCATATCACCCGGGATCATCGACACCGAGGTACTCGATCATGTCACTGACCCGAACACGTTGAAAGCTTATAAGGATAACAAGCATAGAATCGGTGGAGGCATTTCTGCTGATCATGTTGCCAACATGATCCTGTTTGCTTACCAAATGCCGCAGAACGTACTCATCCAGGAAATGGTTGTAACTCCCACACGGCAGGAGTTCTAGGCATTGAGTGAAGTATTGGTCATAGGGCTAGACAGTTCTACGCAAAGCACGAAAGCCATTGCATGGAATATAGCTGGAGATGCAGTGGCGATTGGTCGCGCAGAGATCCCAATGAGTAACCCCAGGCTGGATTGTTTTGAGCAAAACCCGGATGACTGGTGGTCAGCTTGTATTGATTCTCTCAAGGAGTGTGTTGCTCAGCTCAAGTCACAGGGTATCGAGTCATCGGTAATAAAGGGTTTGTCGATATCCAACCAACGTGAAACGCTTGGTTGCTTCGACAAGGACGGGCGTGCTACTTATCCTGCCATGTTGTGGCTCGACGAGAGAAGCCGAAAGCAGGTGGCGGAGTTTCCGGAGCAATTTGGCGCTGACAATATTCACCGCATAACCGGTCGTCCACCGGATATTACGCCTTGTCTATACCGGTTCCTGTGGTTGAAAGAAAATGAACCATCGGTCTGGGCCCGCACCGCTTTTTTCGTGGATGTACAAGCCTACCTTGTGCGGCAGTTGTGCGGAGGACACTTCCGCACGGGTTGGTTCAGCGCTGATCCCATGGGTATTCTCGATTTGACTACCCGCACTTGGTCTAGTCCATTGCTAGAGGCCATAGAGCTGGATGAAGAAAAGTTACCTGAGCTACACGCTCCAGGCTCGCTATTGGGTACTATTACTGCTGAGAATGCTGAGCTAACGGGGCTACCGTCCGAGTTGGCAATCTATGCCGGTGGTGGTGATGGGCAGTGCGCCGGGTTAGGGACTAACTGCACATCATCCGAGCGAGCTTATATTAATCTTGGTACTGCAATCGTCTCTGGAGTGTGGTCTTCTGAGTATCGCTATAGTAGAAGTTGGCGAACTGAGCTTGCGGCGCAAGGCGAGGGGTATATCTATGAAACCTGCCTTCGATCTGGTGCGTTTCTGTTGGATTGGTTTGTGGATCAATTCGTTACGAACGGTAAAGCGGATGCGAGTGTATTCAATAGATTAGAGCAGGCGGCTAATCACCTACCTATCGGTTCTGACGGCTTGCTTGTACAGCCCTATTTCTCCGGCGTTATGGATCCGCACTGGGACACCGCGGCACGGGGAGTTATTCTGGGCTTGAGTGCAAGCCACAACGAGACGCATATCTACCGTGCAATCCTTGAGGCCATAACACTGGATCAGGTGATGAGCACGGAAGATATGGAAGCTGTGTTGACACACAATATCGACCATTATGTCGCCATAGGTGGGGGGGCAAACAGCTCTCTTTGGTGTCAGATGCTCGCAGATGCGTCAGGTAAGACAGTATTAGTGAGTGCCACAGTTGAAGCCTCTGCGTTGGGGGCCGGAATGATTGCCGCTTTCGGAGCAGGCTGTTTCTCGAGTATTGAAGAAGCTGCCGACAGTATGTCTGGTAGCACATCAGCGGTGGAACCCAACCCTGTAGTGTTTGATCGATACCGCGAATTGTTGAGCATCTATCGAAAGCTGTACCACGCTACTGCACAGATTAACCACGATCTTGTGGCCTTTGCTGAAAATTCATCTGATCGAGTGGATATTGTATAAATTTATGAGCGACTACAACGGCATACTCAATGAACTTGTAGACGGCAGCTGGGTAGAACCGGGCACAGGCAAGCAGTACGATATTGGTATAAAAGATATCGTCATTCGCGACACCCTCGATGGCGCCGAGGCAGAGTTAATTGCCAACTTACATAAAAATCAGGCAATAACTATCGTTTCAGATCCGTATACCCACGATGCGTTAGGCCATCGGGTGTTCAAAGCGCTCGAGGCAGATGGACAAAATGTTAAAGAATATGTATGGGAGAACCCTGTGTGCTCTGATGAGGGCGTGGATCATATTCGAGATGCCACGCGCAACTGCGATGTGCGCATAGCGGTAGGTTCCGGCACCGTCAACGACACTGTCAAATACGCAAGCTTCCTAGATGAGCGGGATTACTCGGTGTTCGCAACATCGCCAATGAATGCTTTTACAACAGGTACCGCTTCTGTGTCCTTTGGCGGGTTTAAAAGATCGATTACTTGTCGAGGCGCACAGGGGGTATTTTTTGATCTTTCTACGCTGGCTAACTGTCCACCACGATTGATCTCCGCGGCATTTGCTGATGTCATCTGCCGTACAACAGCACAGGTTGACTGGCTGATGTCGCACTTGCTTTTCGATACCACCTACACTGAAACACCCTACACACTTTTATCTTATGACGAGTCCGGCATGGTTGATGGTGCTGATAAGTTACTCGATGGGAATGTAGACTCTTTGGGTATGCTGACTAGGATTTCAGCGATCATGGGGCTGGGTACGCATTTTACCGAAACGACGCACAGCGGCAGTATGGCGGAGCATATGATTTCCCACTACATCGATATGTTTGCTAAAGACAAACATCCACGCTCCTCACACGGTGAACAAGTGGGTATAGCAACCATAACGATGTCCCAGTTACAACATCTGGTTCTCGATGATGAAACCGCCCCGGTCATGCATCCTACCCGAATTGATTCTAATGCCCTGCTATCGCGCTTTGGCTCTGCAAGTGTTGACGATCTGATCAAGGAAACTGAAAAAAAGGCAATTGACCAACGCACTGCCGATAGTCTCAATGCACGTTTCGATAAAGATTGGGATGATCTTAGAGGGCAGTTGAAAAAAGTCATGATGCCCTACGACAGGTTGAATGATGCTATGCAAAAAGCAGGATGTCAGAGAACAGCCGGAGATTTGGGCCTGGATGCTGAATTCTATAGAGAGGCTGTGACTGGAGCGCGTTATATCCGAGATCGTTTTAGCATGCTGGATATCGTTGACGACAGCGTAGGGTTACAGAAATTTGCAGAAGCTATGCCGGTTTAATCGATAAATCTATAACATGGGTAGTGTGTAAAAAGGCATGGCAAAGATAGCTATACTTGGAGCAGGGGTCATGGGTGGGGCGCTAAGCGTTCCAGCAACTGTTGACAACGATGTCACTCTGATCGGTAGCCCTCTCGACGACTATATCGTCCAATCTGTACGGCAGACTAGACACCATCCTGGCTTAGATCTTCTCCTACCTGACACACTGGCAGTACGGTGTGCAACGGAATACAACGATAGAATTATAAGCGACGCTGACGTCATTGTTATCGGCGTCAGTAGTCCGGGTGTTGAATGGGCATTGCACGAAATGGCTAGTCGACATGCTAAGCCTGACATTCTTGCTCTAGTCACCAAAGGTTTAGTGGCAAGCCCGGATGCCCAGGCCCCTCCGCAAACCTATGCGCAGTACATAGATCCAGAGCGTACGTATCCAGCTAATCGGGTGGTGGGTATCGGTGGTCCTTGCATAGCACGTGAATTGGCATTGAAATATCCTACCCGTGTCAGTTTCGCATCTAATGACTCAAACGCTGCCAGTAAGCTTCGTACAATAATGCAGACGGATTACTACCGCATTACTACCCACAGCGATTTCACCGGGCTGGAAGCCTGTGCTGCGTTGAAAAACTTCATGTGCATTGGCGTAAGTGCCATGTTCAGTGCTCACGAGCTAGATGGTGGTTACGCTAAAAACCCCATGGCTGCTCTGTACAATCAGGCTGTCAGGGAAATCGCGATATTAAGTCATTGGATTACCCAAGCGGCAACTTCAGCAACAAACGAGACCGACAAACAGTCACGGATACTTGGACTTTCCAATGTCGCTTTCGATCTCGCTGGAATGGGGGATTTACACGTGACTGTCGGAGGTGGCAGAAATAGTCGATTAGGACGACTGATGGGGGCCGGAGAAAGGCTACAACACATTATGCAAAACTCAATGAGTGGAGTGACGGTTGAGGGTGTCGATACTGGCCGGCGATTGCTTTCAGGTTTTCGTGCGGCCTGCAACAGCGGTGAATTAGACATTCAGGCGTTGCCGTTAGCAAGTGCTATTCTGGCTGCTATTGCTGATAATGAGCCGTTTAGGTTTGACTTCAAATTGTTACCGGACTAACGGTAAAGCAGGAAAAAATGAAAATAGCGATCGCAGGTGATAGCTCGGGGGCAGTTCTAGCAAAAGAACTGGCGCAACATCTTGCAGAACGCTTTGATGTGCATTTGCTGTCAGAGAATCCTGATCAGGACTCATAATCGCTTGGTCGCAAGTTCAAGTCTTGGCGGACCCACCACTTCCTCCAGTCTTTGAAAGATTAACGCTTCACGCTGAGTATCGTTGTTAGCTATGCTTTGGACTGCGTATTCAAAGTCTCTCAATTGAAGCAATTTTCCCAAATCTTCGGCTAAGTAGCCTCGCAAGAGGGGATCACTATCGGCAATAAGATATCTTCGATGTCATGACTGCTCAAAGGATTTTCCCTGCCCCCAACTTTATATGCTTCAAGTTTAGTAGCGATGAAATGCGCGGAGTCGACTACTCGAATAGACACTCCAGTTGATAGCTCAACATTACTTGCTGACTCTACTGCGGAACGATACCCACGATTAGTAAACCCCGAAATACTCGCATCATCTGGCATAAAATCTACCTTCAAGCCGCCAAATCGCATTCTGCAAATAACATCGTTGTGCATTTATTCACTGAAACCTCGTTCTCGCAAACTTGATTGAATCTCTCGCCAATACGATTTACTCAAGATCTGCACAATCAGATCTACGTCATCAGTAAATCTTATGCTTTGCAACGCCAACTCATCAGTTACATGTAGGGCCGTCGTGCTTCCACCGACAAATGCCACCACTGGTAGCCACTCTGATCCTAAGCCCTTCGCTACCAGAGTTAACATTTGCTCTGCTAAATGCTTTGCTAGCATGGCTATTCCTTGAAAGCTTGGTTTAACAGCTTCACAGCTAGATTCGCCTCTCTCGCCCCACCCACTCTGATCGCATCTACCAATGCCAGAAATTCGTACAGCTTTGGATCAATCGCAGCTGCCATAGCAACGCTCTCATACAGAGGTTGAATAGATTGTCCCATCACTGAGACAGTTGCATCTGGCCATACGAATACAGAGTCAGATCCACTGATTAATTGTTTATTCAGAACTGGCGCTGCGTGGGCTGTTGGCGTTCCTTTAACTAGCTCAGCAGTTTTGCCGTAAACACTAACTTGATGCCATAGATAATGAATTCCAATAACGATTTCGTGTTGAGGATAAGTTCTTGACTCTTTCGCGCGCGCTTCGCCAGCCCCACATCCAGACTCCGGAAACTGACGCGTTCACTTCAGTCTTACCGACACCAGTGAGCTCATCAAGGTGCCGCACACTGACTGAGAAATTGCCCTGCGCGATCTCACTTACCTGGTTAGGCGAAGACTTCTCCATACTGATCAATTTTAGCAAGATAAAGATATCTTGACTCTTCATGTACAGTTCACTTGTCGTCAGCTGTCCGCGGGCAAAGGACACTTTGCAAGAATACGGCTAATTTTTCTAGGCCCGGATTTTCTCTGAACCCGATAACCTCTTGTCGACAGGGACGTACGCGATGTTGCGCGCATTAATGATGCTGAAGGCGTTGCACGCCTGATAAAACTACTCGCTATACGAACACCCGCAGCCGCTCTCCCTCAGGCTCATGAGTAGTTCGGCGTTACCCTTAGTCGATGCGGAGTCTACACGCTGAATCGAATTACACAATGGTTGCTAGGGCGGGACGCGCAGTGGCAGAATCGAACCGGCAACCCCGTTGGGGGGCGCCTGGCCCGGCAGCCGGCGCTGTGCCAACACGGGTATTTTCAATCGGGGAAGCCCAGTCTTTGTAACACCTTTCGAGACCCGTAGTTTCAACAACTTAGCGGACTGATGTCCCGACGATTGACTTCTGCGTCCAACCGAGCACCATTGATTCACACAAACTTCCCGCTGGGAGTGTAAGAAGAATAAACTGCCTATTACCTACAAACCACCACACTAAAATACCTACCGTCACGATACTTTAGCAGTCAGACGGCTACCCATTTTCTACCACTACTGTTTGACACGCTGGCTGCGGACCCATCAGCACCCTCCATCCCACATCTGGCACCTGATCGATCTCCACCGCACAGCCATTGCCCTGGCCGGGCGCCCCTGGCCGGGCGCCCCTGGCCGGGCGCCCCTGGCCGGGCGCCCCTGGCCGGGCGCCCCTGGCCGGGCGCCCCTAGCCGGGCGCCCCTAGCCGGGCGCCCACGCTCTTCAGCTACCTAACAAACCGCTGTTGCTTCGGTAAGATACCAAACCAGCCTCGCCTCTTGCAGATCCACTAAGGTGTACAAAATGAAAAGGCTGCGCCATTCCATCTACTGCTGAATACATACAGAGACGGGAAACGACAACGCGATTGGGTATCGTTGCACCGCGAATGCTGGGAGGTGAGAGGAGTGCTGACATAGTCGTCCTTATTTTTTTCGGTCATTTGCTACGCTAAAAATGCTCGCACAAACAAATTCTACTATTAGCCTAGTAGCCAGCCAGTCACGTTTCCTTGTAGTATTCACTGGCTTGCATGACCGTAAGAATAGCTTAGCGAATAAACTGATCTACATAATCCTCACCAAGTCCCACGGCCCTATAGTGTGCTCGGCATGTGTCGATTTTAGTAAATACATCTTCATAGCCTAGAACTTCACCCCAAGGGTCGACATAACACATCACCCCATTGACTTGAAAATACGTGATCATCTCATCAACACCTTCTGGTACAACTAGCGTATGTGTTTCACCCGGTGGTTCGTACACATAAGAGCCTTCCTCAGCCATCCAATCGTGTTCTAAGTAGTGCCAACGACCTTTCAATACCCAACCATGAACGGGCTGCGGGTGCCGATGTCGGGAAAGCACACCAGACTGTGTCACTTTCAACAAGTTCATCCAGTAGCCTTGCGATCGGTTTAAACACAGTGGACGAAACCAGACGTTCTCAGCTTGAGGTACCCATATGCGGTCATCTTCTGGAATCGCATTAGGGACTACGATCTCCGTTTGTGCATCCTTAGGAAAAGGTAGCTGATAAGGGGTACGTTCGTCGTATTGTTTTTCTTCACTCATTTCTTTCCATTCCTATTTAGAGCGCTTTATATCCGCCATCTACTGGGTATATAGAACCGGTGACAAAACTTGCGTCGTCAGACAACAACCATTTTACGACATTCCCAACTTCGGTCGCTTTTCCCCAACGTTTCATAGGAGTACGGCTCAGGATCGCGTCATTGCGTTCGGGTGCATCTCTCAAACCTTGCGTCATTTCGGTTTCAATCCAACCTGGAGCAACCGCATTTACACGTATGTGATTCTCTGCCCACTTTCCAGCGAGTGATTTAGTGAGCTGCGCAACCCCTCCTTTGGAGGCGGAATAGGCTGGCACTACTGGTCCACCGAATGTACTGAGCATGGAAGCGGTATTTACAATTGCACCCCTGCTTTGAGCTAACAAGGGCTGTGCAGCAACACAACAGCGCATAGTACCAATGAGATTCACTTCAATAACTTTCCGGAATACTGCTAAGTCATATTCAGCGTCTCGCTGGAGGATACCCGCACAATTTACGAGTGCATGAAGAGAGTCCAACTTAGAAAAAAGTTTATCTACAGAAGCATCGTCTGTCACGTCAAGCAGGCAAACTTCAATGCCTGTTGACCGGTCAAACGCGTCTACTTCGTCTTGTGAATTACTGGCCGCGATGACATGCCAACCAGCGGTGCTCATCACTTGAGCCACAGCAGCACCAATTCCACGAGTGCCACCGGTTACAACGACATTATTTTTCATCATTTTTTATACCGGCTATATGCACTTACAAAGGCAACTGCACGTTTACGTAATGCATCCATGTCGTAATTGGGTTTGAACAACGCAGACCCTTAGCCGAAACTGTTTGCACCAACGCTCAAAAATTCTGCCGTTTTTCCGGGAGTAACTCCTCCAACGACAGCGACTTGTGCGCTAGTAGGAAGAACAGCTCTCATTGCGCCGAATCCATTAGGCGATATTAGTTCAGCTGGAAAATATTTTAACATGTCTGCACCTAAATCCAATGCAACAAAAGCTTCGCTGGGTGTTGCACACCTGGGCACCATTTAACACTAAGCTCCAATGCTCTAACCCCCACTGCTAGATTCACATTCGGAGACACGATAACGTTGCCACCGGCCTGCACAACGTCACTCACATCATGACTCGTTCAAACAGTTCCCGCCGCGATGATAACCTCGTCTGATGACCTGCTTGCTATTCGTTCGATAGACACTAGAGGGTCGGGTGAATACATCGGCACTTCAAGAATTCGAAATCCAGAGTCGATTAATGTCTCTGCAAACTCAATAGCTCTTTCCGGATCCAACCCTCTCAAAATAGGTATCAAAGGATTGTCTGTTAGTGCTTTATCCCATTGCATCATGTTAAAATTCCAGCAGCATTTGCAATGGCAAAATGTCCTCGGGCCACAATATGGTCCGTAGCGCGCTGACACTTAATATCAAGGATTTCAAGGGCAATTCGATAGCGTTCAGAAAGATCATCACTACCGACAATGATTATCGGATCTTCGTTCACCCTGCCGTTTGTTGCTCCTTTTATTTCTGCACCAATTAGCATCCCTGATAAGTAATCTGCAACCTCCCCTTCACCGATCAATCCAAAAAGAGGTAATGTGCGAGCACTAAATAGTCGATGTAGCAATTGAGTTCCAGAATCATATCCCACTCTCACTCCCATCAAAAAACCTTGCTCACTAAATACAGATTCTTTTACCAAGGCACCAAGAATCGTATGCTTAAGCAAGGTCGCATATATTTCACCGCTCATGTAGGTTTCGAAATTATCAATACAACTGTCGCGTACTCTTACCCATTTGCTGTGGGTACCGGGCATAACGAAAATACCGTCTGTCTGACCTTGATCAACGGCGCCTACTAGTTGCGTTTCTTCTCCTCGAATTACATCCGGAGCGCCATTGATGATGGTCTTTACACCCGTTACAAAATACATCTGTAAACCAGACTCTGTACTAAATGGGAGCAACCCTCCCGCCAGTTGATCAACACCCGTAGGCAGCGGTAAATAGTGTGTTTCCAACCAACCGTTGCGACTGGTAATCATTCCTGAAACTATGACAGGCGTTGTTTTGGCCCAAGGACTCAGTAGGCGATCAAGTACCGCTTCGAAATTCTTATCGGGCACCTGCATGATACCTTCCGGTGAATAGAGTTGATCTAGAATTTCTCCGCGCGCGCCTAATAAGTAGGCACGCAGTGAAGAAGTACCCCAATCAATTCCAATTAGAACTGGATTAGATTCGACCGAATTCATTTAACAGATCTTCAACCGTTTTTCCTTGAAGAACCCACTTGCGAGTCTCTTCCTCTCTGTCAGCTTGTTCTTGCGCCAATCTAACAACCTCTTCCGCACGTTCTAGCGGTATGACAGTGACGCCCATCAAATCAGCAACAATAAAATCACCTGGATTAACTATCACTCCACCACATTGGATCGGTACGTTGATAGAGAGCTCTTCTTTTCGTTGTGAAAACATTGTGTGAGTACCACGAGGTGTTATAGCTCGCGTCCAGATCGGCCAATTAATATCCTCAAGCTCATCCGTATCACGGCCCGCTCCATCAACGACCATCGCTCGTATTCCGCGGTTTAGTGCTAGGCCTCCCATCAAACCACCTACGACTGACGTGTTCAAATCACCACCAGCATCAACCACAATGACATCACCTTCCTGTCCCATCTCCAATGCTTTTAGTGGATCAACAAGATCACCTTGCGACAGCTGAACAGTTATCGCCTGCCCAGTAACTTTTGCGCGAAAAGCAGGTTTGATACCGCTATCCATGACACCCTGTCGATACTGAACATCGGCAAATATAGCAGTGGCAGAAAAGCTCTCTATTACCTTTTCAAACTTTACCCTTAATTCGGCGTTCCTTTCAAATTCGTTATAGACTTTTAGCATTATTTTTTCCATGTAGAGAGTTTGCAGTGCCCAGCGTAAGGTAGTTAACTGGGAATCTAGGTTCCTGACCCGTCAGTACCCTAGCAACCTCATTCGCAGCTGTTTCTCTTGCGGTAAGAATGGATTCTTCAGAGTAATAAGCCACATGTGGCGTCACTAGAACATTGGGTAAAGAAAAAAGCGGATTATCATTCGGCGACCATTCAGCTCGTTTCGCGGGCTCTTCCTCCGGATCATCCAATCCGACCGCACTGATGTGACCGTCAGTAAGCGCGCGATACAAGGCTTGGTTATCAATTGTCGGTCCTCTACCTGTGTTGATAACTATTGCGCCTGGCCTCATCGCTTTAAATTCCGCATCGGATAAGAAGTGATGCGTATCAGTTGTCATCGGAGCCTGCATTAAAAGATAATCGGAACGAGCCAGTAGCTCCTCCTTCGATACGAGTTCTACATTTTTTGCAGCCGCCACCTCAGGGGGTAAAAATGGATCATAGGCAATGAGTTTTACACCAAATGCCTTCGCTCTTTCGGAAATGGCTTGGCCAATTTTTCCAAGCGAGACAATACCCATCGTACGTCCACGAATACGATGAAGCGGTCTGCCGCTTTGCCACTGCCAAATACCCTTGTGTGTAGCGCGATCGTATTCAGGTAGTTTTCGTACGAGCGTCAACCACATTGCCATTGCATGATCAGCGACTTCTTCCACACAGTAGTCGAGAACATTGGTAACCTGTATACCTTTAACCGTCGCTGCATCTACATCAACAATATCTACGCCGATACCATATCGAGCAATTACTTCACATTGCTGCATTCTCTCAATGGTCTCGGAACCTACTCGAGCATATTGGTTGATCATGGCCGCACAATCTGGAGCTACTGCAAACAAATCACTTTCGCTTTTGCTTTGCAAGCCTATGACTTCAGCGCCAGCGGATTCTAATATTTTCCGCTCGACATCAATATCTCCAAAGTCGAAATCGGTAATCACAACCTTGGGCTTGTCTCTGCGCTTTAGTAATTCCGTTGAGTTAGACATAGGCTCCCGCCGAATACGTAAGCTCATAAGAGTGGCTATACAATTCAAAGATATTGCCAAACGGGTCTTCGCAGTAAACCATGCGGTATGGTTTTTCATCAGGAAAGTATTTACGAACCTGCTGCATTCGTTGCTTTCCACCTAGTGACTCTATTAGCTTTACACGCCCTTCAATATCTGCATCTTGTAAGCAAAAGTGAAATAGACCTCGTCGCCAATACTCAAACGGTCGTTCCTCATCTACTGTATTTGGAAATTCGAAAAGCTCCAACCCTATGCCATCAGCAGTAGAAAGATGGGCTATACGAAAAGAGCCCCAGCCTTCACCAAAAACATCGTCACACATCTGGCCTATTGCGCTTTCATCGTGCTGAATCTCTGTCGAGCCCATAATGACGTACAGATCAAAAGCTTTCGAATAAAATTCGACTGCTTTATCAAGATCGGGAACTGTGATCCCGATGTGGGAAAAGGATAATGCGGGCATGGTTATCTCCTGTGGTAAATATTTATGAAATGCTGCAGATATTTCCACCTTCCACTCGGAAGGCTGCGTCATTGGCGGCTTTGTTTGAGGCAACGGATAAGATTGTTCGTGCCACCTCATCGGCTTGGGCAAATCGTTGGATGAGTGTCGTTGGTTCGTCAATATTAAAATAATTATATATAGTCTCCTCTAATAACGGCTCGCCTTTTTGTTGAGCGACTCCGTCGAAGTAGGCTTTTACTCCTTCGGTCCATGTAGATCCGGGGAGTGCAGAATTCACAAGAACCTCCGTACCTTTAGTGAGTTCCACCATACCGCTGCTTAAGCCGAGCATTGCAGTGTTATTGACTGAATGATGAACCATCTGAGGAAATGGTTTCACTCCAGCTTCACCAGCTGGATTGACGATTGAACCAGTGCCATGATCCAGCGTAGTGGGCAATAAAACTCGGCTCATTCGAACCGCACTAAGAATATTGACATTATAAAAGTTCAGCCTATCTTCGTCGGTTAGATTCGCGAATTCGTTGACTGGAGCTATGCCGACGTTGTTAAACAGAACATCAATACCACCTTCTTTAAGCGCAAACTCGCAAAGCGATGTTGCATCGGATATATTTGCTGGATCCGCAGCCATACCCACGACTTCACCCAACGGAGAAAGGTCGGCGACGTATGCATCCACTTCAACTTGTGTCATCCCATGACCAATGACTTTTGCACCTTCATCCAAAAAAGCGTTAGCCGTAGCCTTACCGATACCTGAGCCTGATCCGTTAACGAGAACACGCTTGTCATCCAATTGCAGATCCATGTCAACTTTCCTTTTTTGTCGGTGTCTTATTGAATAACCGAGAGAGTAATTCCGAAAGTTCTGCGCGCCACATATCAATGCCTACTGCTAGAAGTATGATCAAGCCAAGTACAATATTTTGTACCGAAGAAGGTGCTGCATTTAGATTAAGTCCGTTTTGAACAATGACGATTGTCATTGCCCCCATTAATGTTGCGAGAATATTTCCGCGCCCACCCGCCAAACTTGCACCTCCGACAACCGCTGCAGCAATTGCTTGGAGCTCTAGCGTTTGACCATAGTTAGGAGAACCCGAATTAAGTCGCGCGGACATCAATACCGCACCTACCGCTGTCATAAGCCCAGCGATTACAAATGTTTTTGTCTGAACTTTACGAACGTTGATGCCCGTTAAAGTAGCCGCTGATGGATTTCCCCCGACTGCGTAAATTTCACGCCCCAGCCGAGTGAAATTCATCATAATCGCTGCGCAGGTATAGAAACCAATCAGATAGAAAAATGGTAGTGGTATGCCCACTATTTTCCCGTAGAAAACAGGCTCCAACATAGGATCCAATGAAAATATTGGAGACCCATTATTGAATGTTAGCGCGAGCCCTCTAAAAGCTATCAGAGCGGCCAAGGTTGTTATGAAGGACGGAATTCTCCCGTACGCTGTGATAAGGCCTAGCAGTAAACCCAACAGGCCACCCACTATCAGTATAAGCGGCAACGCTAGAGCCAGAGGTATACCGATGAACTTCAGCATCTGCGCCAAGATCATTGTTAGCAGAGCCACCATTGATCCAGAACTTAAATCAATACCAGCGGCAAAAATAACGATGGTTGATCCGATAGCGATGAGCGCCACGATACTAACCTGCAAAGAAAGGTTAGAAAGATTCCCGGGGTTGAGGAAGCGATCGGTGGTTAGTGCCACGATTAACGCAACTAATACCATGGCAGCAAATGGACCAATCAACTGAGCATCAAAAATACGTCTCATCAACGCACCTCGGCGTCTAAGTGTTTACTTTTCACAGCAGATGCACGAACCAAATCGTCATGAGTTAATTCCGCTGAACTTTCTATACGTACAATATTTCCGTGCTGGACGATTGCGATTCGATCACTCATCGCTAACAGCTCTTCGTGGTCCGAGCTAATTAAAATGATTGATTTTCCAGCCTTAGTCAGCGTATTAATCAACTGGTAAACAGCGAGTTTTGCGCCGATATCAATTCCCTGAGTTGGCTCATCCAGTATCAGAACTTTAGCATCAGAGAATAACCATCGAGCGATAACTATTTTTTGCTGATTGCCTCCCGATAGGAAATCGACAGTTTTAGTTTCTGCGAGCGCAGATATTTCAAGTTCTTTTATTAATCGATCAGTACCTTCTTTTTCAGCAGTTAAATACAACCATCCCATTCGCGAAATAGAATTCAACGATGCCGCTGTGATGTTTCCACTAGCTCGGAAATTGAAGAATAAACCGTCGAACTTCCTGTTTTCTGGCACCAGAGCCAAGCCATGTTCAATTGCATCTATCTCGTTTCTAATTCGAACTCTCTTTCCATTGAGAAAGAGTTCACCGTTAATTAAAGGGTCAATGCCAAACAGTGCACGCGCTATTTCCGTTCGACCGCTACCCAACACACCGCCAAACCCTAAAACCTCTCCTTGGTATAGGGTAAAACTTGCATTACTAACACCTTGCTTCGTCTTTAAATTGTTGGCCTTGAGAACAACCCTAGAAACTGAATTGTCTGCCTTTGGATAGTGTTCTACGATATCTCCACCCACCATAGCGCTAACAATTTGGCCAACGTTTATTTCTGTTTCACCGCTAGCGCGAACCACCTTTCCACCACGCAGTATGGTGACTTCATCAACGATGCGTTCCACTTCATCGAGACGATGGGACACATAGAGGATGGCGGTGCCTTGATCGCGCATAACCCGTAATAGTCGATGCAGGGTTTCTATTTCACCTTCGCCTAGCGCAGCTGTGGGTTCATCTAGAATTATCATTTGCGCATCAATAGCAATGGCCTTGGCAATTTCAATCAGCTGCTGTTCACCCACGGAGAGACGACCAGTAATTGCCGCTGTCGGAATGTCCACATCCATTTGACTCAAAACAGTAGCCGAATCTGAGTGGACTTTCTTCCAGTCGATTATGCCCATTCGAGTTGTAGGCATGTTCCCAAGGTACATATTTTCCCCGACAGATAATGTCGGTACGATAGAGAATTCCTGAAATACCGTTGCTATTCCTTTGTTTCGAGCATCTTGAGGGTCAGCTAGTTGGGTCGGCTTGCCTTTGTTCAATATAGTTCCACTGTCGGGTTGCTGAACACCTGACAGGGTTTTAATCATTGTGGATTTACCACATCCGTTTTCTCCCAAGAGACCGTGAATAGACCCACTGAACATTTTAATGGAAATTTTATCGTTGGCCAGTACACCTGGGTAGGCCTTGCTGATATCGACAAATTCCCAAATTGGGACGGGGGTACGCACGATTTAGTCGTCCTTTAGTAGATAAATGGAGTTGAGGATATAGCCGGCAGGAACAATAGGCACTGCCGGCCTGGGGCTTTAGACTGGACTTAGTATTTCTTGGAAGGCTGTGGGAAAAGCTTTTCAGGCTCCTGTAATACAGCTACTGCACCGTCTTTGTCCTCGATGGATGTTGGTGTTTCAATCCAACCACCAGCGTACGTACCGTTCAAGGTGTCCAAGGTCGCACTCATCGCAGCTCGCCCCATCAGGAAAGGCGAAGTATTTACAGTAGCTGTCATATTGCCAGCAGCAATTTCTTCTAGACCGGATGTATCACCATCATTACCCAATAACACCAAATCCGATCGACCAAGAGCCTTTGCAGCCAGTGCAGCTCCAATGAGCATGTAATCGTTAGCCGCAAAGATCATGTCTAAATCTGGATGCGACTGCAAAATATCCATGCCGGCAACGTTACCGCCTTCAACATTCCATTTGCCGTCTATGGATGCAACAACTTCAAAATTCTCGTTCCCTTCAATGCCATCCATAAACCCGCCAACTCGCTCCGTGGAGTGATAGCCAGGTTGACCTTCAATAATGCCTACCCGAACGGGATCGTTTCCATACTTTTCGATCGCCCAATCTGCCATGGCATGAGTTCCCTTACGCTGGGAATATCCGACAATGCCGTGGATAGGAGTTGGAAAGTTGGGGATATCAGAATTAATCATTAGTACTGCAATTCCAGCGTCGACGGCCTTTTGTAGTAACGGTGCCGCCGCGAATTCATCGTGTGTACCGAAAATAATGGCGTCCACCTCTTGAGTGAGTACGTCCTGAATCATTCCCATTTGTCCATTGATGTCAGCACCACTTTGCGGAGCCAGCATGAACACCTCTGCTCCTGACTCTGCAGCAACGGATTTAATTCCTTCGCCAATAGCAATGTAATAATTAAACTCTGTAGCTGGAGGCATATAAGCGATTCTGAAAGTATCGTTTTTGGGTTTAATCGCATCTATCGGGGCTTGCGCACCTTCCTGCAATGGCACCGGCGCGGGATAGTCACCCGCATATCCAACTCCAGCTAGAATGGAAATTCCAGTGGCTAACGCAATTTTTTTAATCTGTCCAATCATGTTTTTCTCACTCTTAGGTTTACGTAAAAATCATCCGCAAAATGGTGTATCCAGAACACCTTTCACACCCGGTTTGACAGCAAACAAACCCCCAGATGTCGGCTCGTTCACAAGGGTTTTTTCATCGCTCATAAGACGCGATGTAGAAATAAATAGAGTGTCTAAATCGGGGCCGCCAAAGGCACAGCAAGTTGGCTTCCATACCGGAACATCAATTATTTGATCTATCACGCCGCTTGGATTTACCCTCACTACTCGGCGCCCTTCCCACTCCGCATTCCAAACGCCTCCTCGCGCATCAACACACGAGCCATCAGGTAATCCCGGCTCATCGACGAATGAACAGTGCAGTCGCCTGTTCGAAACCGTACCTGTATCAACATCGTAGTCAAAAGCGACGATCTCTTGATCTGGAGTGTCGGCGAAAAACATAGTCTTGCCATCCGCGGAGAAGCATGTAGAGTTTGCGCAAGAAACGCCATTTAAAATTTCAGTAATGCTTAGGTCTTTATCAATGCGCACTACTGAAGAATTGGTGGCGCCGTTAACTTCGTTCATCCCACCGACAACTAACCGCCCTTGTCGATCTGTGCAACCATCATTTAGCCGCGTCTGTGGATTCTCTGGCTCAAAGTATTCAATCAATTCTTCTCGATCGTTCTCGAGATCTAAAATTGAAATACGATCAGCGAACGCAACGATCAGCCCACCAAATTGACGCGGCGCGAAACAGCACACCCGATCCTTCATTGGATATAGCCTGCTGTGTCCAGTAATTGGGTTGAACGACCAAATGCATCGCCCTTCAATATCAGTCCACCAAACGCAACCATCCTCTGAGTTCCAGAAAATTCCTTCACCATGCTGGTTTTGGCAATCAAGGACTAATTCGGCGTTCATAAATTCGGGCTCTCTTCCCTATATAGCCTATACAACCTATATAGAAATCTGCTATCTGATATCTGATATGTTAGATTGCGTTTGAGTCTATATCAGATATCATGTGCCTTGCAATAACAAAATTTAAAGAACTCGTCTGATGGCACTGAAAAGACCCCAATCGTTACGCGAACTCGCTCTCGAGCATTTGCGTACGAGCATTGTTAACGGCACACTAAAAATGGGACAAGTATTGTCTGAGCGCATTATTTCCGATGAGCTGGGAGTGTCAAAATCACCTGTACGCGAAGCGCTAGCTCAGTTGCGTGATGAAGGATTGGTGACTATCGAACCGCAGAAAGGCGCCAAGGTCTTTACCCTAAGCAACGAAGAGGTTGCACAGATTTGCGATTTTCGGCAAGCCATTGAAACAGCCGCATGCGAGCTTGCACTGACGCGGAATCCAGAGGGGCTGGCTGATGACTTGGAACAAGTTGTTGCCAAGATGGAGGATGCACGTAAGAAGGGCCGTATTGCGACGTACCTAGCACTAGACACGACCTTCCATGAGTTGATCTTTAAACACTGCCAGAATGATTATCTTTCCGCAAGCTACTCCAGATACGGAGGTAAAATTGCAGCGCTTCGAACGCATCTCTCCGATTTGCCGCAGCATACAAAATTATCTTTCGACGAACATAAGTTGCTAGCAAAAGCGGTGCGTAAGCGCGATGAGAAAAAAATCCGACGCCTTTTGGCCGAGCATATTGATCGTACAAGACATGTGTATAGCAATTCAAACAAAGATGCAGAAGCTTCGTAGCCTTTAAGTTGACGGCGTTGCAGTCCTTGAATAGCAATACTGCCCGACCTACCCTCTCTTTTTATGCAAGCCCCCTCCGACACTAAATATTGAGGGCATTTTTGTTCTCCAGTTACTGGGAGAGCTTTATTACCTATAGCCTCCCTTAACAGGCTGACCGCGTCGGGCTGAAACAACCCAATTGCGATGCATCTCCAACCTATTGGCGATGGGGACAATGCGCCCAGTTTGGGGAGCGTTCGGCTACCTGCTTTTAGCGCGACCGCTATAGCTTCTTTGTCCGTACTGGCAAACAGCATCATGATGTATGTGCACTCTGCCCCCTATCGTCAAACCATAAAATGGTCACCATTGTTTGAATTTATATTGACATCTGATATGTTAGATATCAAATTGTAATCTCAGTTACGCTAAGAACCAGGCAGCGGGCAAGGAAACCGAGCGAATGAATCAACCAGCAAGCCTTATATCTCTTTGCGCTGTGCAAAAGCGCTTTGGGCTGAATACGGTACTTGAGGATATCGAATTTCACCTAATGCCGGGTGAAATTCAGGCTCTAGTCGGTGAGAATGGTGCGGGAAAATCCACATGTATGGGCCTGCTCTATGGCCTTCATCAGCCCACTGCAGGTCAAATAAAACTAAATGATCAGCCTGTACAAATAGAAAGCACAGCACATGCACAATCACTGGGTATCGGATGTGTATTTCAGGAACTTAGTCTTGCGGGCTCCCTTTCAGTTGCTGAAAACATTTTCGCTGGCCGGGCACCCACCCGATTGGGTATTGTGAATTGGCCAGAACTACGATGCCAAGCTGAAGCATTATTGGCTGAGTTTGATTTATCGATTGACGTATCGCGATCGGTAGAATCTCTGCCAGTCAGTACTCAACAGATCGTGGAAATTGCAAAAGCCTTGTCCTTGAACTCGCGCATCCTACTACTTGACGAGCCCACATCAGCACTGACTCCCGACGAGGTAGAAACACTGTTCATTGTGCTGAGAAAGTTAGCGCGAAAAGGTATAGGCATCGTCTATATAAGCCATCACCTATCAGAGGTTTTCGCCATTTCGGACCGAGTAACCGTACTACGAGACGGTCATTGCATTGGTACTACAAACACTAGCGAGACAACACAGGCACAGGTTGTCAATCAGATGCTGGGCGGGGCACCACCTGCTCCCATTGACAAATCGGTCCGAAATACTGCTTCTGAAATATTAAACGTACGCAGCTTAAGCAAGAGTGACGTTTTCAAAGATGTATCTTTTTCGCTTAATCGTGGTGAGATACTTGGTCTTGCAGGCCTCCTAGGCTCTAGACGCAACGAGATTGTCCGAGCTCTTGTTGGACTGGAAAAATCAATAACAGGGACTATTGAATTCCACGGCTCACCAATCAATTTCCGATCGATCCGAGATGCGATACAAGCAGGTGTCGGATACATACCAGAGGATCGAAAAACTGAAGGTCTGTTTCTAAGCTACCCGCTTAGCGCCAATTTGGTTTCGTGCAGTTTAGAAAATCACGTCACCGCAGGGATTATCAATTCAAGCTCCATTCGTGTTTCAAGCCAGCGTGCTATCGACTCGTTACAGGTTAAGTCACAGAGTACAGATGACATTGTTGGCTCACTATCAGGCGGCAACCAACAAAAAGTACTGTTAGGTAAGTGGCTAGAGCGCAATCCCGACTTACTCATCATTGAAGAACCCACTAAAGGCGTCGATGTAGGCGCTAAATTTCAAATACACCAAGAGTTACAACGCAGAGTAGCTGAAGGCATGGCAATCATTATTGTTTCTTCAGATTTCCCGGAACTTGTCTCACTGTCTGATCGCATTCTTATCATCCACGAAGGAAAGTTGATCGATGAAGTCGACTCCAATGACGCAACTGAAGACAAACTTTTATTGTTGGCCGCAGGTTTAACGGCTAAAAGATTCGATGCGCAACATGAAGTTAGCCAGATTTGAGTTTTGCAATGAACATTGAAATAAAAAGCGATACGAGTTCTTCCGAAACTCTACGGCAGAGATTATTACGAAAATTTATAGATACTAGAGAGTTAACACTCCTAGCACTAATTCTTCTTATCATTGCTGTGATGTCGTATCTATCTCCATACTTTTTTTCCATCGCAAATTTTCGAGCTGTGTCTGTTGGCATGACCCCTATTGCCATCATTGTTATTGGAATGTCTATATTGTTAGCGTCCGGCGGTTTTGATTTGTCGGTTGGATCGGTGATGGCCTTATCGTCAACTGTAGTGGCAATGCTACTTTTAGATGGACTGTCAATTCCAGCAGCTGTTGCAGTTGGCCTATTCGTCGGTGGAGTAGCTGGGCTTGTTAACGGACTGCTAGTCACTGCTCTAGGTATTAATCCCCTCGTTGCCACACTAGGCACAATGTCCATTGCTCGTGGAATTGCATTAGTGCTTACGGAAGGCTTTTCTGTATCGAGTTTGCCCGGAGACTTTGCCTGGATCGGCAAAGCTAGTTTCATGGGAATTCCGGCTTTGGTTGTATTTACAGTAACGTTAATAATCATCTTCGACCTTGCTGTGCGGCACACTCGGTTCTTCCGGCAAATCTACTTCATTGGTGCGAATGAAAAAGCCGCGATGCTATCAGGCATCAATGTGAATCGTGTACGAATTGTCGCCTATGTTCTTACCGGTATGCTCGCGGCATTGGCGGGCGTGCTACTAGCATCTCGTTTAATGAGCGGTACTCCTACAGCCGGCAATGGATTAGAACTTCAAGTGCTAGCAGCTGCAGTCATTGGCGGAGCATCTTTGCGAGGTGGCGAGGGCACGATTCTCGGAGCATTTCTAGGCGTTGTTTTCGTTGCATTGATCAACAACTCCATGACCATGCTAGCCGTATCCATTTATTGGCAAATGATTGTTATCGGTACCGTGCTGGTGTGTGCAGTTGCACTGGATATGCTCATCCGTCGCGAGAAAAATTAAAGTAAACCCCCAACCATCAAAGGATAATTTTAGATGAACCCACTAAACACTTCTCGTCGAAAATTGCTCGGAGCATCTGCTGGCTTAGCCGCCGGATTTGGTTTCCCGACACCCACACCTCAAGCACTAGCCGCAGGCGCGGGTAAGGAATACGTATTCCTTTCCATTGTTACTCAAGTTCCCTTCTGGATTGACTATCGTAATGCGATGAAAGATCTCGAAGAGATTCTAGATATTAAAACTACCTTCATGGGTCCACTAGATTGGGACACCGCAGGTCAGGCTCGACAACTAGACGAACTTATCGCTCGGCGACCAGCAGGAATAATGATTTTCCCAGGCGATCCTGCAACGCTCGCACCCGGTGTAGAGCGTGCAGTGGCTTCGGGCATCCCAGTCACAACATGTATAGGGGATATTCCAGATAGCCCACGATCAACATTCCTTGGAATAAACGGTTTTGAAGCTGGAAAAATCGGCGGCGAAATGCTAGCTGAGGCTATTGGGGGCAAAGGCAAAGTTCTATTGGGCACCTTCCCTGCTCCGTCGACACTTGAGCGAGTAGAAGGCTACAAAGAAACCTTTAAAACTAAGTACCCAGACATAGAAGTGGTTGATGTAGTCAATGATCGCGCAGACCCGTCATATGCACCCACTGCCTATTCGCAAGGCATTCAAGCAAACCCAGATATCGTCGGAATTGGTGGCACTAATGGCGATAGCGGCAAAGGTGCAGCCATTGCTGTTCACGAAGCCGGGCGCACTAAAGACATAAAAATTGTCGCAATGGATCGCAACGATGACATGTTGTCGTACATAGAGGACGGTACTATTTTCGGAGCGGTTGCACAGAAATCTTACTTAGAAACCTTCCTGGCCTTCCACATGATGCATTGGCAAAACACCGATGGATTGAAGGTTGTTCCAGATTGGAAATCTGCCGATATAAATCCACTTCCAAACAGAGTAGAAACCGGCGTAATGAAAATCACCAAAGAAAACGTCGCTCAGTTCAAGCATTAGAACCAATAGCGCCACAGTCTGACTGTGGCGCTACTATCAAATCTTATGAATAGGTAAAAAAGTTGGCTTGGGTTGAAAAGATTCTAACGCACGATGAACTTGAACTCGTTTTAGTGTCTCTGTCGGGGATGGTTGGAAACCCCTCGCCTTCAGGCGAAGAGAAGTTTCAAACTGTCGCTATGCGACGTTATCGGCTAGGTGCCCATACAAAGACAGACCCTAAGGTTCATTTGGTCTGGATTCCTAAGTACAGGAAGCATGTTCTGCGTGGGGAGGTAGCGGTGCGCACGCGAGATTTGCTGCGACAGATAGCAGCGGAGCATAAGATAGAGATCATAACGGGCAAGGTATCAGCGGATCACGTACACATGTTGCACCCAGCTACCACACAAAATACCTACAGCTAAGATTCTTAAGCAGTCAGATGGCTACCCATTTTCTCCCCACCTACTAATTGACGCACCGGCTGGGACCCGTCAGCCTGCTCCATCGACACAAAGCCTGGTCATCAGAGACGCGACGCTAGCCGACGCAATTCTGGACAATCTCGCTCATAACTCACATCGAGTCACCCTTGGGGAGAAATCAATGCGCTCTACGAATCCGACAACCGAAGGTCCAAATCCGACAATCTGATCAACTGTGGTGACAATTTCATCAATCTCGCGTTAGCTCTGCGTAGTGATAAACTTCGCCGGTATATGCGAGGCAAGGGCAACAGTACTGGCGGCAATTAGATTTTTTGAGAAACACTTCGTGCAGTGACTATCTGCCCAAGCTCTTCATACCATGCACTCGGCGCTGTCATCGAATAGTTAGGATGGTAAGTGATCGCAACAACCGTTGTACCAATATTCCCAATAACCGCTCTACCAGGACGATTTCCACTTTTTGCATGAACATATTCGACGTCTTCAAAATAGGGTTCTAAAAGTTTCCCATACTCATAGCAAACGCCAATTACTGCTGGAGGACTGTGAAGTTCCACCAATTCAAGGAAGCGTGAAATACGCGAATTCAGAACGTGTTTAGTAAAAACCTCTCTTGACGAAAAATTAGGGTCATCTGTCAAATCGCTATAAATCCAATTGTCAACACCAGGGTTAGGTAATGGGAGTATTTCCATCAGACAAGTCTCGCCTTTTTCCAAGCCAAAGGCGTTCATCTGATATTGCCGAACATCCTCAGTACCACACGGCAAACCTTGCATTGATAACAACACACGAATTTGCGCACCCCAAGTTGTCTGTATCGGCCCCCAATCCGGCCTCTCCTTTGTACCAAACCACTCATCATTCAGAGATGGATTGTTGGGATCTCGCAACACCGATTGATCCGATTTTCCTTGCCTATCCCATTTCGCCAGCATCGCGTCAACTTCGGCAATCGACCCACCACCGCCTTCTTCTATACCTAGAAACCAAAACTTTCCGTCTCGATTGCCTTGAGTTCTAAATTGTCTTGAATACTCGACTAGCATTACCTCACGATCGTTCATGATCTACGTGTTGTCCTTTGAATGGTCATAAAAAAGAGCTGAAATCTGCCATCAGAGTTAGTATAGGTTGCAGTTATAGGAATCATGCAACCTACTATGTTTCAGCCTTTGCATTTTTCTTCTTTTTTGTCAGATTTATGGCTTTACCCAATGCATATAGTACTTTGTCAATATGGAATTGGTTATCACCCTCATTAGTTTCTATCTTACCTAGCCATTCTTTATATTCTTTCAATATCGGTAAATCACTTTTTTTGATTTTACCATTATGTCTGATTTTGGTTATCTCCAAATCAACGTTCCCTTGGTATTTATAGAGCATATAGGCTCTCACAGTATGCCTGTCGATTATGGGCTCCCGTCAGTTAGCGAGGTGTTTACCAAACTGGTAGAAAACTAGACCATCAGCTTTGGTTATGTCATTGGCATCAGCATCAGTTGCTAAAACACCTTCAACAATATGCCTCTCTTTTCCTAGATCACCGTTCTTCCATAGGACAGAATAGAGAATTTTTTCTAACGAGCTCAACTTGCCAAGTTCGAGCCTATGTATGATTCTCCCTTCATCCGACAGAAATACCTTATCTTTTAGATCTCCGATCTCCTTCGGGCTAAGCTTTATCGTTAAATCAGGGTAGATAGATCCTACTTTCCGCGTATTTTGAAAAGCACTTTTTCCGAATTTATCAGCCGTAAGTTGCTGATAAACGGATTCATTTCGTTTACCTGTTTTTATAAGATTTGCCCTGAGCTGCCGCCCGATACCG
>Ga0115031_1000350_pt1 | contig 33119 bp, 27 predicted proteins | sample Maine_Asex4_meta_FD_87301 | JGI IMG/M metagenome (GOLD analysis project Ga0115031, IMG submission 87301) | Marine algal microbial communities from Maine, USA - Maine_Asex4_metaG | ecosystem: Host-associated > Algae > Red algae > Unclassified | place: Maine, USA | collected 2015-01-05
AACGCTAGGGGGCACCAATGGAACAACAAGACCAAGAAATCGGCACAGAATGGGAACCAACACCCACACCCGGAGACCACCACATGCCCCTCGGCGAACGAATCAAACACCTCAGAACCCAAGCAGGCCTCTCCCAAGCCCAACTCGCAGCCGCCATCGGCGGCGACGGCCGCCAAATCAGCCGCTACGAAAACGGCAAAATCACACCCAGCCTCGACGCCCTCGCCCGCATCGCCCAACACCTCGACACCAGCCTCGACCACCTCGTCTACGACCACATCCCACACCGCCCCCTCAACACCACCACCAACCACATCGACGGACGACTCACCCAAATCAGCGAACTAGACGAAAACGACCAACAAGCCCTCCTCGACCACCTCGACGCACTCCTCACCCGCACCCGACTCCACGCCATCACCAACAGCTAACACCGCTAGTCAGTCAGAAGCTCAGGTGAAATTTGAGTCGACAACCTGCTGCGCCCAGATTTCTGGATCAATGTCCAACGCGTCCCCAGCGTTGTCCACCGTCCGCTCCCACATTCCCCGCAGAGCTTCCGAAATACCCTCGGAGAATTCCATCTCGCTTACAACGAGGTTCTGCCAAGAACCACTCGTTCCGTACACAACGGCCAGCTTTGGTGCCATCTCTTCAAGCCTCGCTGCTTGTTCCATCGGCAACTGGCCGACCGACCAAAGCACAAAGCACTCAAGCAAACGCAGGAACGGCCGTCCCTCATAGCGATCGCTCACGATCCATACCCCGGCAACCACCGACGGTCAGACACGGCGCTGATCTCGCCTAGCGCAACCAACGCCATCAACCCCAAGATCGCATCATCGGACAATCCATCCAGGTGTTGCGGGGCATCACCATCCTCAACATTCTCCCAAACGATCCGGCCCCGAGCCAGCACCGTCAACGACCATCCAGACTCGTGACCAACAGCAACATCGCCATGTTCAGCGGACGCAAAAGCCAGCTCTCGAAGCAGCGCCGACAATTCGGATAGATCATTCGGCTGCTCCATCGAACCGTCAACGTGAGTTACGGAGAAAGTCATCAGTTCCTCGGTGCTCCACGCGGGATCGCCCATTCCGAATACCCTCCAACCCCGCCGGGATGCAGCAGGTTCTGCCAGATCGAGCCAGGCGCATGCTGCCATGTCGGCACCAACTGCATCACCCCCGAACGCCCACCAGCCGCCGAAGACGGCACATGATGCCATGTGTACCCAGCAGGGGTGGTCCGACCGCCAGCTCGTGCTACGGCACTACCCGCCCCCGGAATCAACTCGTCGAACTGCGACGCAAACCCAGCATCGACCGACAGTGCATCATCGAGCGCAGCATTCGAACGATTGAAGTGCACACTTCGGCTACTGCCCAACACCGCATCATCGAGCTGAGTTTCAAACGCAACGCTGTATGCATTACTCGTCGGTACAGAGTTTGGGGCAACAGGCTCACTTGACGAACTCCGATTCTGTCGCGTGTCCTGTCGCCGGGTCAATGGTCACGCGATACCCACTGAAGGATCTGGCTGAAACCGAGTGAGCGTCTCCGCCTGTCAGCGCAACGAAGCAATCACTCGACGTCGATGTTGGCAGCTCCGCCCTCCAAATCTCCAAACCACCAGCGTCGTATGCGCGCAGGTTCTGGAACTGACCTGGAAGCTCCAGGCCAGAGTCGGGATCCAGTAGAACGACGAGTAGACCCCCAATGACCGACAAGGCACGGATCGACAAAGACGCATGCGCTTCAACGAAACGCCGAATCAGGTCGTGTGCGTTTTGAGTTGTCATCCCAACGGCCTTCCTGGACCAAAGTTACCAGTCGGAATTCGATCCAGTAGCTCAAACTGAAGAGCACCACCGGGCTGGCCAAAGGCCTCGGTCGCAATCGATGACTGCAGTCGAGTTCCAGCGGGCACAAGTACCTCTTGCACATGAGTCGCAAGGTTGCCGGGTGGTAGCGCCAGGTTGCTGATCGCATCCGCCGACGATGCAGGGGGCGAACTGGTTAGGAAACCACCGACTGTGCTGTCGCCGCTATACACCCGATAGTACGTCACGTCTGTCTGAGTCACGAATGAACGGATCGGAGCGCCAGCGTTGTTGATCGTTGAAGGACGTGGAAGTTCCAGCTGTGCACTACTTGGGGCCTGTCCGCTGGTGCCGCCTTGCCCGCCGTTGCCGCCCGTGCCGCCGGTGTTGGGTCCTTTGGGGGTCCAGAAGTGGAAGGCGCCAGTGAACAGGCCGGCGAGTAGGCAGCCGAAGACGGCGCCGACGCCGACGCTTTCCCAGTTGAGGTTGTTGTTGGTTGCGCCGTTGATGCCGGCGCCGGTTGCGCCTTCGGCCGCGCCCCAGGCGCAACCCACCAGCAACTGGCGTCCGAGCTGGCGGCCGGCCCAGCCGGCGCCGAAGCCGCCCAGGCCGGCGAAGATTCCTCCGAGCAGGATTTCGGTGACAACACAGGATCCGTCAAGGTCCAGTGATGGTTTCCACCAGCCGTTGCCGGACTGGTCGCAGGTCCAGAATGAGAGGAGGCCGCCGAGTAGAGCGCCCAGCAGGATCACGTAGCCGATGGCCAGCTCACCGCTGGGGTCGGTCCAGTTGGTCGGGTTGTTCCCGGCGTAGGCGTACAGGTTCCAACCGGTGGTTCCCGGCGCTCCCGGCTGGACCGGGTCGACACTTGCGAAGCGTCCGGTGTTGGGGTCGTACTGGCGGGCTCGAAGGTGAATCAGCCCGGTTGGGTCGTGCTGTTCGCCCGTGAAACCGAACGCATCGGGGATGGTGCCCCGAGGCGTTCCGAAGGCGGTGAAGTCGAAGCGGTCGCCGACGATGCCAGCACCGTCGGTTTCGAGACGAACAGAGCCAAGGCCGTCGTCAAGCAGCCACTGCGAGCCGTCGCGAACCACCCCGTGGGGGCCGTGGACCCAGTTGTCCGTGCCCGCTGAAATCAGGGTGGGCAGACCGCCGATGGAGTCCCAGAGTTGCGCCTCGCCATTTACGGCTGCCCGTTGATCAAATGCGTCGTAGGTGTAGGTTTCGCTGGCGCCGTTTGCCGATGCGGAGACCATGCGTCCGAAGTCGTTCCAGGCGTAAGTCTCACCTCGGCTGTTGCCCAGCAGATTGCCCGCCGCGTCGTAGGTGTAGGTGGTGCCGTCGCTGTCGGAAACGAGCTGGCCGGCGGCGTCGAAGGTCGAGGTTGTCGTGGCGCCGGTCGTGTCGGTGTGTGAGATCCGGTAGCCGGCCGCATCGTACGCGAACGCCTCTGCGGTGCCATCGGCATAGGTTGCGCTCGTGATGCGGTGCAACGGATCGAGGACATAGCTTTCGACGCCGGCTGCGGAGGTCACCGATGTGCGGTTGCCTTCACCGTCAAGTGAGTAGGTGAACGACTCGATTGCGTTGACCGCATCGGTGTGGGCCACCGCCGTGAGGCGCCCGGCGGCGTCGTAGGTGTGGGCGGTGGTGACGCCGTTTGACCGGGTTTCGCTCAGGACGCGACCGTCGGCATCGTTCACCATCGTCAGGGTTTCGCCGCGCCAGTCTTCGATAGATGACGGGTAGCCGTTGGCGTCGAAGCCGTAGCTCACCGTGCCCTGTGGTTGCGTGAGGGACAGGCGCTGGCCCGCGGCGTTGTAGGAGTAGCTGACTGAGCCGGCCGCGTTGGTCACCGACAACGTCCGACCGGCGGCGTCATAGCCCATGCTGGTGGTGCCGGTTGGGTCGGTCATCGATGTCATCCGACCGGCAAGGTCGTAGCCGAATGTCCGGTTCTCGGTGGGCGAGGACTGGCCGGTGAGTTGACCGGCGGCATCCCATGCATTGGTCACGGTGATGCCACGCGCATCCGTTGTGCTGATTTGTCGGCCGGCCCGGTCATAGGTGGACGTCGCCGTCCGCCCCAGTGCGTCGGCCTCGGAGGTGAGATAGCCGGCGTCGTCGTAGCCCATGGATCGCAACGCGCCGTTTGGATCGGTGACCAAGACCAGTTGACCGGCCAGGTCGTAGCCCATGGTCGCCACACCGCCGAGCGGATCGGTTTCGGTGGTCGGACGACCGACCGCATCGTGGCCGTAAGTGGTGGTGTTGCCCCGCGCGTCGCTGACGCTGGTTCTGCGACCGGCGCCGTCATAGGCGATGGTTCGGGCGTTGCCCAATTCGTCGGTGGTGGACGTCAGCAGTCCCCGCAGGTCGTATCCGAACGACTGGGTGACACCGGCCGCCGAGGTCTGGGACGCGGCCTGGCCGGCCAGGTCATAGACCGTTGACATGACGTCACCCGACGGCATGGTCGTGGAGACCCGTCGATTCATGGCGTCGTAGCCATATGACGTGACCCGGCCAACGGGATCGGTCATCGTCAACAGATTGCCCACCGGGTCATAGGTGTAGGTGGTGACGGCGCCGGTGGGGTCGGTTCGGGCGGTGAGCTGGTTGGCCAGGTCATAGGAAAACGTCGTGGTCTCGCCGTTCGCATTGCTCTGCGAGGCGACGTTGCCGGAGGCGTCGAAGGTGTAGTTGGTGGCGCGCCCCAGGGCGTCGGTGCGGGACACGGCTCGCCGAAGCGCGTCGTAGTTGGATGTTGTGGTCTCGCCTTCGCCATTGGTGATCGAGGCGACCTGTCCGTTGGCATTGAAACCGAACCGGGTCGTAGCGGTCTCGTCGACTCCGAACGGCGTGACAATGGCGGTGCGGCGATGGGCTTCGTTGTACTCGTAGCTGGCGGTTCGTCCCAGTGCATCGACAATCGAGGCCACCCTCGCCGCGCCGTCGTAGTTGTAACTGGTGACACCGCCGTCGGGAGCCGTCTCCGATGTCAGACGATCGAACTCGTAGTCGTAGTTCCACGTCCGGCCCGAGCCGTCCTCCATGCTGGTCATGCGGCCAACACCGTTGTAGGTGTAGGTCATGGTGAACCCGGCGGGATCGGTCTCTGAGGTCAACCGGTTGGCCGCGTCGTAGGTGTACGCCGTGACCCGGCCCAGGGGATCGGTCATCTGGACCAGGTTGCCCACACCGTCCGAGGAAAATTGCGTCACGCCGCCGTCGGCGGCGGTCGTGGTGGCCAGGCGGCCGTTGGCGTCATAGGTATGGCTGGTGGCCCGGCCGAGCGGATCAGAAATGGTCTCCAATAGGCCCGACGTGGTGTAGGTGGCCGACCAGGTTCGACCCAGCGAGTCCGTTCGAGTCAGCTCGTTGCCCGCACCGTCGTAGGTGAAGGACTGGCCAACACCGCGAGCGTCAACCGTGGACACGAGATTGCCACGCTCGTCATAGGTGAACGTCGTGGTCTGGTTGAGGGCATCGGTCATCGTGGCCGGGTAGCCACGATCGTCGTAGGTGAAGAGTGTTGTGTTGCCGTCGGCGTCGGTGAACGACGTCAGATTGTCTTTGGCGTCGTAGCTGCCGCTCCAGGTGTTGCCCTGGGGATCGGTACGGCCGGTGACCTGGCCGCGGTCGTTGAAATCGAATGAAGTGAGGAAGGTCTCGCCGTCGTACACCTCGGCCACCGAGGTCATGTTGCCCGCTTCGTCGCGGGTGGTGATCGTGGTGAGGTTGCCGTCCGGGCTGGTGGTGATCTCGGTGCCGTTGTCGAGGTCTGAGGACACCTCAACGACGTTTCCGGAGGCATCGGTGATGGAGGTGAGGCGGCCTTCGTCGTCGTAGATCATCCGACGCGGCTGGCCGCCGCCGGGTTCCTGAATCTCGTCCAGGTAGTGGCCGGCCAGGTAGACGAAGGTGGTGACGCTTCCGTTCTGGTCGGCCACGCTGACCAGATCGCCATTGGCGTCGTAGGTGTAGTTGATGGTCCCGCCGGCCAGATCGGTCAGCTGGGTGATTCGGCCATCGGCGTCGCGGGCAAAGGTGATCTGCGGGCCGAGGCTGGACCGGATGCCATCGGCGCCGATCGTGAGCGTGGTGCCGTCCAGAGCGACCTGGCTGACCAGACCGGTGGACCGGTCGATGGTGTATTCGGTGCCGAGCCGGTCGGTGAGGATGAATTGGCGGGGGCTGAAGATGTCGCCTGACCCGAACAATCCGCCTCTCATGTTTCCGTCGACCGGGCTCAGGGAGGGGGTCTCCTGGCCGGGTGCAAGTCTCAGTGAGGACGTTGCACCATCTCGGGGCGTGAATTCGGCGGTGGTCAGAATCGGGAACAGCGCGAACCCGCTGGGGGTGAAATCGAACGACTCCACGCGCCCATCTGGCCAGGTGACCGTGATGTAGCGCGACTCTTCTGATTCGTAGCAGACCTCGGAGAACAGAAAGAATCCACCGCACACGCTGGAGGACCATGGCCCTCGGCCCAGCTGCGTGTTGGTTTGTATGGTGAAGTTGCCAAACGAGAGAGTCCAGCCCGGCCCGAAATCGCCGTCGCTGAAACGGTCCTGAGTGTCGTAGCTACGGATGACCTGCATCGGAATCCCGCCCACGGGAACGTTGAGGTCGAGGTAACTCGTGGTGAACCGGCCGAGCTTGAGCAGGCCTTCTGACACCAGAGACGTTTCGCAGCGACCGAGCCCACCGCTGTCGGTCTGGAACTCGCCGACGACGGTCCAGGTCCCACTGTTGCGGGTGGACGGATCGAACGTGGCCAGAACGGCCGGGGGAGTGCCGGTTCCGGTGCCGATGGTCTCGGCTTCGCCGGGGACACCCGCCGGGTAGACATCCACGCGCCAGGAAGTGATTGCGCCGCCGTCGGTGGCAGCTGCGGTTATGGAGATGGGGGTTGCCCCGGCGATCTCGGTGCCGAACGCGGGTGTCACTGACTGACAATCGATTCCGGCGCCCGGGCTTATGGGGGCGTCGTCGATGACTCGGCCAACGCCCGGCGCCGAAGCACCGGACAGAGTGGTTCCGCCGGAGGTGCCGTTCGTTGGCGTGGTCGATCCGGTTGAGCCGGTGGTGGGATCCGGACGGTCGATCTGAAGTGGGGGAGCGGGTTCGTTCGAGCCGCCAGGGCCCGTTGCGGCGGTAGGCGCCACGCCGTCAGCCTGGGCGGTTGCAACCAATGACAGTTCGGTTATCCCGGTGGGCAACGGGTTGGCAACGATGGCGTTGAACGTCAGACCAGCGACACCGCCGGCGGCAAGATCACCGACGGTCACGTCGACCGATGAGGCAGTGCTGCTGACCGAACCGAGCGACGCCATCACCTCGCCGTCGACCACGCTGATTCCCGGGTCGAGGGCAACGTTCATCGTCGCCCCGGTTGCCAGCACGTTTCCCGTGTTGGTCAGGCGGCCGGTGTAGGTGAGCTTGTCGCCGGGCGTGATGGTTCCGGAACTGTCGTTGTCTTCGGTCAAACGCGAGTCGACCTCGAACGCCAGAACCGAAAATGGCACGGTGATTGGCGTGGTGATGGGGGCCCCGGGATTCACCGTGCCCGCGGGACTGGCGGGCACCACTCCAAGCTGAGACGTTTCCACCGACGCCACAGTCGAAACGGAGCTGGCGGTCGGGGGGAACGGATCGACAAGAGCCGCCTGCCACTCGACTGTTGTCTGCGACGCCGCGTCCATGTCCGGAACGGCCACGGTGAGGGTGTCCGGCTCAGCTTCGATTTGCCCAGCGCCGCCCGTGACCGTCGTAGCGTCAACCGTGGTGTTTGGGTCAATGGATGCGTTGAGTTCCACTTGGGACAACGCGGTATCGCCACTGTTGGTGAGCGTGGCCGTGTAGCTGAGCGTGTCACCGGGGGAGATGACACCGTTGCCGTCTGCGTCGATGGCAAGTTCTTCAAGGATGGTGACCGTGAGGGCCGGTCCGCGGTAGATGTCGATTGGCGCTTCGCCAATCACCGGACCGTATTGGTTTCCGTTCGCATCGGACCAGGTAACCGACGCAGTGTTGTTGGTGAATTCCCGAATGGTGTCAGCAGGAATGGTTGCGACCGCAGCCGAATCGACAACAGCACTCGGCTCGAGGGTCGTCGGCGCGTTGTTGACGGGCAGCTCCTGTTCGCCGAATACGTCGATGATCTCAACGTCTGAGGCGGTCTGGGAGCCGAGATTGACGGTACGGATTGTCCAGTCTGCGGAACCACCTGAGGTGACCACAGTCGGACCCACCTTCTGGATATCGACGATCGGCAGGTCGACCGACGTGCTGTCGACGGTCAGAGATGCGATGACCCGCCCAGCATCGCCGGTACCAGTCGCAATCGCAGCACCCACAACGCGCTGTTGATCGGCGCGTCGTAGGCGGCTGATATAGCTCAAGGTCGATTCGCCGGGAAAGGGCGGTGCCGGTACCTCGATCTCAACGGGCACCAGCAGTTCGATGGCCTCGCCGGGGTCGAGCGGTTCGATATCGAGAATCAGGGTGCTGCCCAGCGAAGACAGGAAGGTGGCTTGCCCACCAACGACGACGCCGGATTGGGCGTGGAGCGACTCCGAAACGTCGCGTCCCAGGCGGTACAGCTCCCGAATGCGCACCGTGCCGTCGGTGGCGGCTGTGGTCCGCACCCGGAAGCCCGATGTTGCCGTGGGGTCGGTCACTATGGCGAGTTCTGCCGGCGTCAGCTCGGCGATGGCCTGGAAGCTCCAGATGGCGATAGCGCCGGGCTCGACCACGGTTCCTGACGGTGTGGGAGCGTAGGTGACGCCACCCGCTTCGACCGGTTCGACCGCCACCGAGAGTCGTGTTGGGTCAAGCTCCCAGTTCTGCCAGTCCGGCGAACCGGTGGCCCGGCGTTCGAAGACGATGTCGAGGCCGTCGATGGTGAGGTCTTGTTCGTCAATGTTCTGGATGCCGGCGATTCCCGGCATCACCAGGCGTGCGCCGGTGTTGGTGGCCGAAAGTTGGAATTGCGCCATGTCCCCGGGCGTGCGTGGTGACTGCTCGGTGCTCAAGGCGACAACCAGTTCCGGCTGGATGACCGCAGACACGATGCCGGTTGGCCGGGCCCCGCACTCGCCGCCCGCGATCGTGGTGTTCACGCCGGACAAGGAAACCGACGCTCCGTAGATGCCGCACTCGTAGGTGTTGTCGGCACCACCGAGATCGACCATCGCTTTGAGTGACGAGATGGCACCCTCATAGGTTGAGTTGGTGCTGGAGATCGAGACGCCGTCGTCCTCGGCGCTGGTCAGGAACAGCAGTGAGCCGAAATACGGTCGGAAATCCAGGTTGGCGCCGGAGGTCCGGATCTCGCCGGTGCTGATGATGGTCACTTCGCCCGATGCGTGGATGAAGTCGACGTCGCAATCGACGTAGTACACGCCGGGGACCAGGTCCTGATCGTGGACTCGCCACCGCCCATCACGGCACTGGGAAGTGGTGTCGAAGTAGCGGCGGCCAATCGTCGTGGCAACTTCCGCTCCCGGTGCGTAGTCCGCCACGTCGAGCTGCAGTGGCGATGGTCGTGCCGGTACTGGTTCGGGGCTGGCAAAACCGTCGGTCGGGGCACATTGCGGATCGAGATCGAAAGAGGTTCCGTACTCCACCTGGCCGGTCGCGGCACTGTCGCACGCGATGACGGCGATGGAGGCATTTGAGTGGACTGTGCCGCTGATCGACGTGCCCGCCCCCTGGAAGGTGATGCCTTCGCCCGCGGTGGTGCCGTCTTCGGCCCACACCGCAATGGACCCGGTCACGATGGTGGGGAGTGCAATCTCGGCGATGTCCGAATCGCCATTGTTGTCGGCCAGGGTGACGGTGATGTCGTACTCACCCGGGGCGTCGAATCGGTGGCTGGCGAAGAACGTGCCTTCTCCGCTTCCCTGCACCCCGATGGCGCCCGGGAGCGTCGTGCCGTCACCCCAGTCCACGGTGACCGCATGGGTGTCAGCCCAACCGGGGTCGGTGAACTCACCTGCGAGAAGCGTGACGCCGCCAACCGATGCGTCGAGGCTCGAGGTGGTCACCGACGGCTCGACGTTGGCGACCTCGACCACCAAGGTGTCGGCGGCGGATTGACCAACCTCGTTGGTCGCGACCACCTCGAAGGTGTAGCGACCGTTGTCGAACGCAACGAACGAAGGCGTTGCGGTGTCTGCTCCAACCACGAACACCGGTGGTCCCTTCCGGTCGGTGTTCGTCCACGCGTACGAGACGTCACCGACGCTTTGGACAACGTCGGAGCAGGTTTCGATCGGTGTTTCGCCAACCTCGTCGCGCAGCACCACCTCAAGGCAGACCTCGGTGGCTCCGTCCAGGAGTTCAACCTGATCAAACGCCAGTGACACAGCCCCGGACGCCGGCAGCGCAATGTTCAGCGAGGAGGACACATCGATCCGGTCGCCGCCGTCGATCTGAAGGGTCGCCGAAATGATTTCGGGGGCGATCGTGGCCGCCAGAATCTCGGGCAAATCGGTGATGTCGATGATCTCAGTGCAACTACCGCCCGTCAGCTCCGCGATGGAGCTGAGGGACTGCACGCCGCCGTCACAGGAGGACCCGGCACCGATGGCGAAGGTATAGAACGCGGCATCGCCGCACGGCAACAGATCAGCGAGCGGATCGGTTTCGGTCGCTTCGCCGTCTGACATGAATGCAATCACCGACGGTCCGGTAAAGCTCTCCTGGGCCAACGAACAGGCGCGTGTTGCTGCTGCCAGGAAGTTTGTTCCCTGCCCCACCTCGGTACTGGTGAACTGGTCGATACCGGATCGGTTGGTTCCAAAGAAGCCGCCCTCAATCGCGAAGACGCTGCGCACGGATTCTTCCAAGTCGGTGACGCCCGAAGCGTCTTCGTCGTCGCTGGGTCGCACCGCCAACTGTGGTCCGTCTGCCGGGCTGAGGTCCGCAGCGGCCGAGGCGCCAGAGAAGACCACCAGTCCGCTTCGAACGCGCGGATCGCCGGCGAGGCGGTTGTTGAGCTCCAGGACCGCGAGCACTTCACAATCGAGAATGCTGCCAACGTCGCCGTCGCCGTTTTCGTCTCCACCGCAGCCGTCGCTGAGCGTGCTGGTTGAGAGGTCCATGACCGAGATGAGATTGAATCTGGTTGGGCTGTCAAATGCTCGAAGGTCGATACCTCCAACCACCGCATCGTTCTGAACCCCGTCCAGGCGAACCTCAACGCTGACCTGGGTGTCGTTGGGTAGGTTTCGGCTGATTCGGCTTGGCGCGAGGGTCGGCGCTCCGAGCGTGCCCGCCGGGGTGACGGCCTCGAGCTCAACGACATCGCCTTCCTGGACGTTGAGGTCGGGGCCAGCGTCGACGAACGAAGTGGGAGGTTGGACCTGAGCCAGGCCGGTGTGATTCCGCGGCGATGGTGCGGCGCCAAGCCACCCCTCTGTTGCGGCGGTGGGTGAGCTGAAGACAGTGGTTGCTGCCATCGCAAAGACCACAAAGACGGTGATGTACCCGGTCATGCGTTTCATGACGCATCCCCGTTCCGAGCAGGACGTCCCCGCAACTGCTGGCGAAGCCCCATCGCGATTGCGCCAGCCGCAAACAGCGCCAGAGCCAACGCAAGCAACGTCATGCTGTCCCTGCCGGTCACCGACAGAGGCGGGGCGGAAACGACTGCAGTCGGCACCGGAAGCGGCGCAGAATCGATGAACGCGGACGAGGCTGGGATCGGCGTTGGGGTTGGTGTTGCTGTCGATCGCGTGACCGATTCACCCAGCACCTGATTGGGTATCGGCGTCGCCGTGGGTACGGGTGTGCTGGTTGGTTGTGCAGTGGCGGTTGGAGCGCCGGCACCGGGCGTTGGTGTCGGGGTGGGGGTTGGCGTGTTGGTTGGTGGGATCGCGGTTGGGGTGCCGGGTCCAGGCGTTGGTGTGGCGGTGGCGGTTGGTTCTGTGGGCGGGGTCGGCGTGCTGGTTGGCGTTGGCGTTCCTGGTGCTGGCTCCACCGGGTTGACCGTGAGCTGTTGGGCTCCAGCCGCACCGAAGCTCACCTCGCAGGTGATGGGTGCCCCAAATGGACCGGCGAAGTCTGCGGACAGCGTCACCGTCTCGGTGAATGAGACGGGTTGGCCGACCACGACGTTTGTTGCTGATGCGGGTTCGAAGGTCACGGTCAGGGAGTCGCACCCGGTGCCTGGCGACGGGGTAATCGTGTTGCCGACCTCGCTGATGGCGTCGGCGACGATCTCGGCGATCTCTGTCGCGTCTGAGGCGAGCGCCCTCGTCGTTCCCCCGGTTCCCGCGGCAAGCGGTTCAAAGCACTCGGCTGCGTCGGTGCTCTCAACCAGTCCAATGAAGGTGATCTCGGCGATGTTCATGGCCGCAACAACGTCGGCAGTCGTGGCCTGATGGACGCCGTCGGCACCGTGGCACAACGAGTCAGTAGTGGCAACCAACACCCGCTTTGATCCCTCGCGCCACCCGCATCCGGCGGCGCCAGCATTGGCAGCTGCGGCAATGGCATCAAGTTGCGCTTCGGGCGGATCGCCGCCGCGGATGAGCGTGAGATCTGCAACTGCAGCCTCGAACGCGGACGCCGATCCAAGCACTGCGAGCCGTTCGACCGCAACGTCATCGGGAAAGCCGAACGGCGCAAGGGGGTAGTCTCCCGCTGCCACGAGGCCGAAGGCCATATCGCGGCCAGTGGTCAGCGCGGTGAGGCCCGAGATGTGCGTGCGCAGTTGGGTCAGGTCGCGTTTGAACGAGGCGGTCCGGTCGGCGACCAGGCAAAGATCGACCACCGGTGAGTCCCCGGAGATGGTGGCAGTCTTGTCGATTGCGTCGCGCTGCCCCGGAGCGAGTGAGATCTCTGCTGTGGATGGATCGACCTGCGCCACTGCAACCGCGCTGAAGAGCATCATTGCCAGAGCTGTCGCCAAAAAGGCAGACCACAGCGTCCTGATCGAAACGTCCGCTCGACGTCGCATCACGAGGCCCTCCCGAACACCCTCACCCGCACGTGTGCGCCGCCAACGTAGTCCACATTGACTTGCGCTGCTTGATGAGAGACTTGCGCTGCTTGATGAGAATTGCGCGTGCGAGCAACGAGATCACGGTCGAAGCGGGCCGAAATCTTCTTAAGATCGCTGGCGGCCGCGCGACTATCATCGGGTTAAAGGCGGGACCCGAGATCAGCGGACTATCGAAACAGTTTGGCAAGGTTCAGTTCGCCATGAAGGACGACGCGGCGGCGCCGATGTCAGCCGGTACGGCGGGCCCGCAGCTGGAAAATCCGGGAACCCCCATGCGGTTGGGGATGGCCATGCAGCCGGTGCTGGTAGACGAAGCGATCTCGCGTGGGCACGATAAACAAGTGAAAGCTGGCCACCCAGGTCGTGTACGACATCGTCGAAGAGTTCATTGACGCCACGCAGAGTCGACAACTCGTTGACTGAGCAGAAGCCGTCGTTGCCTCGGCTGGTTGTAGCGATCCTGCTTGCGGCAACTGTCTTTGGCAGCGCTTGCTCTTCGTCGACGCCGACCCCATTCCCTGCAGTCCCAGCCCTTCCGCCGCGGCCGCCGCCGGTCTCTGCCCCCGACTGGGTGACCGGCGCCATCTGTGCCGCCGAGTGCGATCCAGACGCGCCGGTTGCTGTTGGCGAGTTGATCAACATTTTCGAACGGTTGGAGGCTGCGGTGGGCACTCCGGCCAGCCGCCGGTCGGAGCTGGAGGCCCTGCCTCAATCCTTCTGCCCCGATGGGTGCACGGGCTTTGTTCTGACCCGACCACAGCTCGCCGAAGTTTCTTGGCGGTGGCTCGGTTCGCCCGGCTGGCCACTGATCGAACGCGGCTTCGTTATAAACGAGGTTGCGGTGGCTCAGACGTTATTCGGTCGGCGGTTGGCAGGGGTTGACCTGGAATGCGATACCGACTGTTTCGCCACCAGGCAGGACGTGACGGACCTGGTCACCGCCTTCTGGCGCTCCGGGTGGTTGGCGGGCGTGGTGGTCGGCGAAACGATCCCCCCTGATCTCATTGGTGATGTGCCCTTCTGGAGCAACGCGGCCTGGGAGCCGGCTGATCAGCTCTGTCTCGACCCTGATGGCAAGGCGCGATACGGCTACTACTCCGGGGTGTTGTGCGTCAGCCCGGAGCTTGATCCGCAGTTGCGATATGACGTGGCCGTTCACGAAGTGGGCCACCTGTGGCAGTCGCTCATCGGTCAGTGGAACGCAAGCCTCCAAAAAGAAAGCGACGCTGACTGTTGGGCCCATCTGCATGGCGCGCAATTCACCGGCTATGTCACAACTGGCTGCGAAGACGACGCACAGGCGCAGAGGATCCTGCTGGCCTACGCCGATTCGTTGGGCTTTGCGAGCACCGAGCTCACGGTAGGAGCGGGCTGAAATCCGGTCGAGATCGCTGCGGGCCGCGCGACTACGATCGGGCCCAATGGCGGGCCTCGAGATCAGCGCACTATCGAAACGGTTTGGCGAGGTTCAAGCGGTTGACGATCTGAGTCTGGAGGTTGCCCCGGGTTCGCTGATTGGTTTCCTTGGACCCAACGGGGCGGGAAAGACCACCACGATGCGGTCCATCATGGGAATGGTTCGACCTGACGCCGGCACCATCATGTGGAACGGCGGGGATGTGGGCGATGACGAACGCCGTCGCTTCGGATACATGCCCCAGGAGCGCGGACTCTACGCCCAGATGAAGGCCCGCGATCAGGTCGTCTACTTCGGACAGCTGGCTGGACTGTCCAAGACTCGGGCCGGCGAACGGGCCGATCATTGGCTGGAACGCGTGGGCCTGACCGACCGGGCTGACTCGATGGTGCAGGAGCTTTCGGGCGGTAACCAACAGCGGGTCCAGCTTGCGGTTTCGCTTGTGCATGATCCCGATCTGCTGGTCCTCGATGAACCATTTGGTGGGCTGGATCCGTTGGCTGCCGAGACCATGCGTCGCATCGTTGCCGAGCGCGCTGCCGATGGCGCAAGCGTGTTGTTCTCCAGCCACCAGTTGGATCTGGTCGAAGGCCTGTGTGAGGAGGTGGTGATCGTGTCGAATGGTGCGATGGTCGCCTCCGGAGCCATCGCCGAACTTCGTGCCGCATCACCCATTCGCCTGCTGAAAGTCCGGTGGGCCGAACCCCATCCCGACTGGGTGCCCTTGTCCGGCAAGGTCCGTTCCTTCGACGGTCTGGAAGCCGAAGTTGCGTTGGACGCCGCGGCGGACACATCGGCTCACCTTGCGCATGCGCTGTCCGCGGGAACGGTGACCCAGATCAGCAGCGAGCCTCCCGGACTTGACGAAGTATTCGCCGACGCCATCAGCGCTCAGGTCAACGGCGAGGTGACCGCATGATCTCGACCATCGCCAAACGAGAGCTCGCCACTCGCGGCCGATCCAAGGGCTTTCTCGTCAGCACTGCCATCATGTTCCTGGGCGTCATCGGTGCGTCACTGGCGGTGTCCCTGTTGTCCGGTGGCGACGAAGCGCAGGACGTCACTGTTGGCGTGCTCGGCGAGGGCGTGGCCTATGTGGCTGCGCTCGATATGGACACCGAGGACTTCACCGTTGCCATCGAGGAGTTTGCCACGGTGGACGCGGCCGAAGCGGCCGTCGACGCAGGGGCCGTCGACGTCGCATTCGACGGCGGCACGCTGGTCTGGGAAGGACTACCGAATTCGAGTCTCGACGCTCATCTTCGCAACGTCATACAACAGGTGCAGTTTGCGGACCGGGCTGACAGCCTGGGATTGAGTTCGGGAGATATCGGCCAACTCTTCACCTCGGTGGAGGTGGAGGAACGTCGACTCGATGGCGGCGAGAACGACTTCGCGGTCCGTGCGATTGTTGCTGGCGTCTCCGGACTGGCCACCTTCATGCTGCTGCAGATCTGGGGTGCGTACATGTTGCTGGGGGTCATTGAGGAGAAGCAGTCCCGGGTGGTTGAAGTGCTGTTGTCCCACGTTCGGCCGAGCACCCTGTTGGCCGGGAAGATGCTTGGCCTGGGCATCCTGGCCGCCATCCAGATGCTGATCCTGGTTGCCGGTATCGCGTTGGGCCTGGTCCTGGTTGATGACATTGAGATTCCCGAAGGCGTCTGGGGGGTCGTGCCGTTGTTCGCCGTGATCTTCGTTCTGGGGTTTGCTTTCTACTCGGCCGCATTCGGTGCGGTGGGCTCCATGGTTTCGCGCCAGGAGGACGCGCAGTCGGCCCAACTGCCGGTGATGTTGCCCTTGTTCATTGGCTACGGGGTTGCCGCCGCCAGTTTCGGCAACGCCGACAACATCGCGATCCGCATCCTGTCGTTCATACCATTCACCTCGCCGGTGGTAATGCCGTTCCGGCATGCGTTCACCAACGTGCCCGTGTGGGAGATCCTGCTGAGTCTGGTGATCCTCGCCGCCTCGACCGTTCTCATGATCCGGATCGCCGGCAGCATCTACCGCTATTCGCTGCTGCGCATCGGTAGCCGGGTTGGCTTCAAAGAAGCGCTGCGAGGCAGCCGCGGCGGCTGACTGATCAGGAACGCAGTGCGGGTGTCAGGTTGTTCAGCGCAACGGTGAGCTGATCGTCGAGGTGCTGGTCCACGTCACCGAATGGCACCAGCACAATCGAATCGACGTCCGCGTCGATCACGGACTGCAACTTGGACGCCACTTCAGTGGGCGTCTCACCAACGGCGGACCACGCGTCCGGTACCTCCGGTGGAAGTGGCGGCATGTCGGCCAGCGGCCCGCACCAGTAGCCGGCAAAGACTGTGAGCCGATGATGATCGGCGCGTCCGGCCGCCTGGCGTCCTTTGTTGATGAGCGCCCGGGCCGCAGCAATCTCGTTGGGTCCGTGGCCTTCGGAGAGGACGGTGCCACCTGCAACTCGGCCGCTCAGCTCCAGTGACCTGGGACCCACAACTCCGGCGGACACCACCGGCAAGACCTTTGGGGGAAAGATCAGCGGCCAGCCTTTGATCTGGACGTAGCGCCCGTCGATGGCGGGGTCGCCGCCGGCGAGGATGGCCTGGGTGGCCACCAACGTCTCCTCCAGGAGCGTCAGCGGCGAATCAACCCCCTCGCCAATGTCGCGCATCCAGCTCTGCACGCCGTGGCCGATGCCGCACGCCACCCGACCCGGATACAACCGCGCCAGCGTGGCCCACTCCATGGCGAGCGCCATGGGGTTGCGGAACGGAGCCGGAGCGATGCCATGGCCCACCACCACGTCGGTTCCCGAGGTGGCCTCGAGTACCAGGGTCATCTGGCTGATGCCGCCGGCCCACGGCAGATCTTCGACGATCCACAGTTCGTCCACGTGGCTGGCCAGGTGTTGGGCGTGGGCAGCCACGTGCTCCGGTGCCACATCCCGGCGAATCATCATGCCAATGTTGGTTGTCATTCGTTACTGATGGCTTCCAGGACGTTCATTCGGCCGGCCAGCCAGGCGGGGAACGCACCGGCCAGCATGCCGGTGAAGGCAGCGATCACCAGATAGAAGAGGATCGTGCCCACGGGAAGCGATGTGGTGGTGACCAGGAACTCGGGCATCTTCTGGGTGGCCAGAACGCCAAGGCCGATCCCCAGCACGATCCCGACGACTCCGCCGAATGCGGCGATGATCAGCCCCTCCCAACGGATCATCTGGCGCATCTGACGAGCAGTGGTTCCCACCGCTCGGAGCAGTCCGATCTCCCGGGTTCTTTCAAACACCGCAAGGGCCAGCGCAATGGCAATACCAAGGATGGCGATGGCCGCCGACAGCAGGAGCAGAAGGTTTACCACCGCCAGCGTCTGGTTGATCTGGGCTTCGGCGTCAGCGGCGAATTCGGTCCGGTCTTCCACGGTCAGAATCGGATAGTCGGCGGCCAGCGCCGCTTCCAGATCAGCTCGGGCCGCTTCGGGTGCGACGCCGTCGGCGGTGCTGACCGACATGAACGAAATTTGGTCCGACGGCAGATGTTTATCCCACAGGGAGAAGTCGATTACTCGGCTGCCAAACACAAAGCCGTCTTCGTAGATGCCGGCAACGGTCAACTCCTCTGCCTGGCCGTCAAGGAATACCGCGACAAAGGTGTCGCCCATTTCGAAGCCTCGATCTTCAGCGAAACTGTCCTCGATCCAGATGGCCTGGTCGACGGGAACCGAGGTGTCGAGATCCACGAAGTCTGCATCAATGTGGTTGCGAACCGTGGCGAAATCGGTCCCCAGCACATCGTCGACCGAGATTTCGGTGGCCCCCAGATCAGCTTTGACCTGATCGAAGTCCGCGGGATCCAGGTCGTCATTGCCGAGCGAGGCAAACAGTGAGGGAACGTTGGCCTGAACCGTTGCGGCATCGGTCCCTTCGATCCGTGCAAAACCGGCGAAGTTGAATTGGAACGGCACCGTCAGCGAGGTGGCGTTCTCCGCGTCGACGATGTCGAGGGCCTGGGTGGAGAATGGCAAACCTTGAGGGCCACTCTGTGGACCACGAATCAGCCAGTCGGCCGTGATCGAAGATCCCAGGGCATCGGTGACACTGCTCTTTATGGAGTCACCAATCACGGTCACCGTGGTCACCAGCGCCAGGCCAATCATCATCGCGGTCGCGGTGGTGGCGGTGCGCTGGGGATTGCGTGACGCATTGTCGCGTCCGAGTCGGCCGGTCAGTCCCCGGGAGGCGAACGCGGTACTGATGGCGAACAACACCAGGATGACCGCGACCACTACACCCGCTGGGCCCTGGGAGACGGCATAGATGGCGCCCAGGACCAGAGCGGCGGCGGCGAGCCATGGATACCCGATGGCCTTGGCAATCGGACCTGCGAAGATGCCGCTGACCAGGCCTGCTCCAAGCAGTGTCAGCAGTGCTCCGGCGCCCAGCAGGCCAAAGGTCTTACCCAGACCGAATTCGGCAAACCGCACCACGGTCAGCGCCAACAGGCCAGTCCCGAGCAACCCCAGGCGCGGGATGGCGCTGGCTCCGCCGAAGATCCAATTGAGCCCCAGAAACACCAGGACCCCGCCGATGGTTGTGAGGACCAGAGCCCCCAACCAACCGTCGAAGGCAAACATGCCCACAAAGAACACAACCAGACCAACCACCAGCGATGCGGCGCCGGCCGCGGGCTGGCGGTCACCGGCCAAATCGTCGATGGAAGCGCCGTCGCGCAGGGCAACGATGGGCGTGACCCGACGAGCTTGTATGGACGGGAACAGCGCTGCAAGCATCGTCACCCCGATGCCAACCGCAACGGCGAGGGCAATCGTGAGCGGGTTGACGGGCAGGCCCGTGTCGCCCGGGAACCCAAGCTGGATGAGCCCGAAGCGCAGAAGCCGAGCCAGTCCCCAGCCGGCCGGCAAGCCAATAACGGTGGCGAAGATGCCCAGCAGCAGAGCTTCACCAAGCATCATGGTGGTCACCTGCGAACCAAACGCACCGATCGATCGCAGCAGGCCCAACTCCTTGATTCGCTGACCGAGGGTGATGTTGAAGACATTGAAGATCAGGTACGCACTGACAAAGAGAATGATGCCGGCAAACACCAGCAGGATGGTGCGGAAAATGCTGGCGATCTGCCCAAAGTTCCCCGCTACTTCTGCTTCTACTTCTGCTTGATTTCGCGCCACCAGATTGACGTCGTCTCGGGCGGACAGGATGGGTTTCAGGTCGCTGATCAGGTCTTCGGCTGAACCGTTGGCCACCAGGGTGAGGTCGTCGTAGCCCTCGCCTCCGTTGAGGAGCTCCAGCGCGGTGGCCTCATCGAAGGCCAGGATGATGGCGCCGACGGTCGCACTGCTTTCGGGGTCGGCGTAGGAGAAGGTGCCCGCCAGCTCAAACTCCTGGGAGCCGCCGGGGGTCAACACCTGGTAGCGGTCACCGATGGTGAAATTCCTGGACTCGAACGCCAGGATGTCCATCACAAACTGGTCGGGACCGACCGGCTCGGATCCGTCCAGCACGAACAGTCGCGGATTGGGTGTACGGCTCTCCCAGTTCAGGCCGATGTTGGGCGCGCCGCCCGCGGTGAGCGCGGGTTCGCCGTCGGCATCAATGGCCACGACGCCAAACTCGGCGATCCGGGGCTGCGCGGCGGCGACCGAATCCAAAGCCTGGACTTGATCCAGGACTTCCAGGGGGACGGTGGCGTTGGACAGCCCATCGCCAAAGGGACTGTCGCTTTGAATCGACACGTCGTACCCGGACTCGATATTGCCTGCGAGTTCGTCGAAGGTATCGCGCAGTCCATCGGTGAAGATGAACACTGCGGTCACGGCGGCGACGCCAAAGAGAATGGCCAGCGCGGTGAGCAGATAGCGCAGCGGTCGCTGCACCAGGTTCTTTCGAACAAGGGTGGCCAGCATGATCAGCGACCGATCCGGCGGATGACATCCAGGACGGTGTCGGGTGTGGGGTTTGCCAGCTCGTCGACGATTTTTCCGTCGGCCAGAAAGAGCACGTCGTCGGCGAAGCTGGCGCCCACGGCATCGTGGGTCACCATCACGATGGTCTGGCCAAAGTCCCGGACCGCGCGTCCCATGAATTCCAGAATTTCGGTGCCGGTGACCGAGTCAAGGTTGCCGGTGGGTTCGTCGGCAAAGATGATGTCGGGGCGGGCGGTGAGAGCCCGGGCCACGGCCACCCGCTGTTGCTGGCCGCCCGAGAGTTCGTCCGGCTTGTGGTCCATTCGATCACCGAGACCAACGGCGCCCACCACTTCGTTGAACCAGGACGAGTCCAGATCCAGGCTGGCCAGCCGCAGTGGCAGTTCGATGTTCTCCTGTGCGGTCAAGGTGGGGATCAGGTTGAACGCCTGAAAGATGAAGCCCACATGGGTCCGGCGCAGCAGTGTCAGCTCCCGTTCGCTCAGCGTTGACAGGTCGGTGTCGCCAACGATTATCTGGCCGCTGGTGAGGGTGTCCAACCCGGCCAGCACGTGCATGAGCGTCGACTTGCCGGAGCCCGATGGTCCCATAACGGCGGTGAATCGCCCCCGCGGGAACGCAACAGTCACATCATCGAGTGCTCGAACCTCGGTGTCGCCCTCGCCGTAGATCTTGCTGGCGTTGATGGCTTGGGCCGCCAGTTCTGACTTACCGGTCGACGAAATGGTTTCAACGATGTTGGACTCTGCTGAAGGGTTCACGCGGGCGCCTCCCGAGGCGTGCTCGGCAGCGGATGGGTAACCCGCCACATCTCCCCCCGAGGGTAGGCGGGGCTTTGTCCTTCGCTGCTTCCAATTCGGCGGTACTTTCCCTGCTCTACACTCCCGACATGGCTCAACTCCTGATGCATTCGGTGGCCCAGAAATGACCGATACCGGAAAGTCCGGCACCGTTGATCGGCTGGTGGCCGCCCGCCGATCACATTCACCGCTGGACACGCTGGCTCCCAACGATCCGGCCGACATCAATGAGGCCTATGAAATCGCTGATGGGGTGGCCAAGGCGCTCGGTCAGCCCGTTGTGGGGTGGAAGATTGGGTGCACGTCAGAGTTTGCCCAGCAGGCGTTGGGGATTGACGGCCCGATCTCGGGTCGGGTCCACGCGCGGCAGGACTCGGGGTCCCACTTTGATCTGGCGAGCTTCACCGGTGCTCAGATTGAAGGCGAGATGGCCTTCACCATGGCAACCGATCTTGCCGCCGCTGACGCGCCGTTCTCCCAAGCCGATATCACCGCGGCGGTGTCAACGCTTCATCCGGCAATCGAAGTGGTGGGCGGGCGGATGGCCAACTTCATGAGTCAGCCGATCCTGACGACCATCGCCGATTCGGGTGCCAATGCGGGGTTGATTCTGGGAGCGCCGGTGACCGACTGGGACCCCGATGATCTGCCGGCAACGCCGGGAACGATGACCGTTGACGGCGAACAGACCGGTGCCGGAACCGGCGCCGATGTCCTGGGGCATCCGCTGGCTGCGCTGACCTGGCTGGCCAATCACCTGGCCGAACGGGGCCTTGGTTTGCACGCGGGCGACGTGGTGACAACCGGGACGTGCACCCAGATTGCGGCCGCCGTGCCGGGAGCCACCGCCACCGTCTCCTTTGGGGTCTTTGGGACGGCGTCGGTTACCTTCCACGACTCGAGTATCAGTTCTGAGTCGCCCGGGGAATAATCCCCTCCGCAATGCGGGTTGACCGCCGACAATGATGAAGATGTTGTCGAAACCCACCACCGCCCTGGGGCTTGTTCTCCTGGGCTTCGGCATACTCGCCGCCGCCTGTGGAGGCGGAACCGGCGTTGCTACCGCAGCCAGTCTCGATCAAAAGGCCACCGAACAAGGAACGCCATCGGGAGAGGCCGAAGAGTCAGACTCGCGTAGTCCCGAGGATGAGGCCGCAGCAAACATCGGCTCACTCGTTATCGCCGATGATCCGCTCGATACCCAGGTTCTCAACACCGCCGACGGCACCGTCACCACGGTGCGCCAGCAGGTGACCGGAGACCGACCGGTGCTGCTGTGGTTCTGGTCCCCGCATTGACCAACCTGCCGGGCCGAAGGGCCCGACGTGGAGCAGTTCGCTCGCGACAATCAGGATCTGATTCAAGTCATCGGCCTTGGAACCCAGGACGACTTTGCCTACACCCAGAACTTCCGAGACCACACCGGCGTGACGACCCCCACGATGCTGTGGGATCCCAACTTCGCCACCTGGCCCCCATTTGGGGTGTCCTACAACTCGCAGATGACACTGCTCAACGCGGACCTGTCCGGCCGCACCGACCTCATCTTTGGCTTCGGCGAAGAGACCCGAGCCGCCATCGCCTCATTCGCCGCGAAGCAGTGATTACTGTTCTTCCTCGCTGGCGCTCGGCTGAAGCGTTCCACGCAGGTTGCAGTGATTACTGTTCTTCCTCGCTGGCGCTCGGCTGAAGCGTTCCACGCAGGTAAGCACGGTTCGGTATCTGCTGTTCGTATTACAAACGTACTATGCTGGCTCCAATGGCGGGTGAGACCAAACCGACAGTTGTGCAAGTTCGCTTATCGGATGAGCAGGTGGGCAACCTCGACCGGCTCGCTGATTTGCTTGGACTCGACCGGTCTTCGCTCCTGCGCTCTGCGCTCGACAACTTCACGATCGAAGCTGAGCGGTTGCTCGCGTCGCAGGCGTATGACGCGGCGTGGGCGAGTGAGTTTGGCCCCGTGGACGAATCACTCATTGCTGAAATGGACGAGTATCTGACCGAATGATGCTCGACGCGGATTTCCTCATCGCCGTCGAGCAGCACGACCACAGGACCCAGGCGGTCAAAGTGTCTGCCCAGCGTCGGGGCAAGAAGCTCCACACGACGGGCCTCGTGGTGGCCCAGGTTTGGAGAGGGGGCGCAAACCAGGCGCGGCTGGCAAGCTTCATCAAAACACTCGTGGTGCACCCGTTCCACGACCCACGTGACTCCAGGCAACCGGCCTACCGCGTTGGCGAGTTACTTGCCGCCAGCCCCACCAGGGACGTGGTGGACGCCCACCTTGTGTTAACGGCGAACCGACTCTTCCTCGACGTTCTGACCGGCGACCCTGACGACCTCGGCCCCATTGCCAAGGCGCTGCCGAACGGTCCAACCATCAAGGCGTGGCCGCCCCGCAAGGCCGGTGGCGTCAAGGCCGGATAGGCGAAGCGATCTGTCGCCAAAGTTGCGGTTCAACGACCCTATTCGGGTGACTTTGTCACGCGGAGGTAGGGGCGTTGTTCGTCCCAGCCGTCGGGAAAGCGGGCGGCGGCATCCTCGTTGGAGAGTCCCGGACTGATGATGACGTCATCGCCTTTCTGCCAGTTCACCGGCGTGGCCACCGGATGGGACGCGGTCAGTTGCAGGGAGTCGACCACGCGAAGGATCTCGTCGAAATTACGTCCCGTGCTGGCGGGGTACGTGAGGGTCAACTTCACCTTGTTGTCCGGAGCAATCACAAACACCGAGCGCACCGTCATGGTGTCGCCTGAGTCCGGGTGCAGCATGTCGTAGAGCGTGGCCACCGACCGGTCGGCGTCGCCGATCATGGGGAAGTTTGGGGCAACGCCCTGGGTCGCTTCGATGTCAGCGCTCCACGCCGCATGGTCGTCGACCGAGTCGCAGGAGAGGCCAATCACCTTGACGCCCCGGGCGGCGAAGTCGTCGGCGAGTTTGGCCGTGTAACCCAGTTCGGTGGTGCACACCGGCGTGAAGTCTTTCGGATGGCTGAACAGGACCGTCCAGCTGTCACCTTTCCACTGGTGAAAGTCGATCTCACCAATGGTGGTGGTCGCCGTGAAATTGGGGGCGGTGTCGCCAAGTCGAATGGCCATGAGTGTGGCCCTCCCATCGTGTAGTCGCTAAAGCGTGTTGTCGCTAAAGATGACCAATGTAGTCGGGATTAAGGGGCGAAGCGTCGCGCAACCGGGGAAGATCCGTCCGCCGGGCCCGTTAGCTTGGATGCTGATGTTGCGCCGAGCCGTTCTCTTGACGATGGTGATGGCGGTTTGCGGGTTGGCGATTCTTGGTTGCTCCAGGGATCGCGACGACCGCACCAGTGAGATGCAGCAGTCCGCGCCGGTCAGCACTGCAACTGTGGCGCCCACCGCAACCATCACCCCGACCCCCACGGCAACGCCGACGCCAACCGCCACCCCAACCCCCACGGCAACGCCCACGCCAACCGCCACTCCCACGCCAACCGCCACCCCCACGCCGACGCCCGCTCCGCCCGAGCCCGTTCAGACGACCATTGAGGCCACCATTGGCGGCACCGACCAGGAACTCGTGGCTTTCGACTCTGATGGCCAGGTGGTGTCGGTGACCTTTGATGAACCTCCGCCCGGACTCTTTGCCGGAAACGAAGGTCTTGTGTCCTGGGCCCCGGAGAGCGCTGGCGTCTTTCGGGTCCCGATGACCATCACCGACAATGACGGTCTTGAGTGGAACGGCGACCTCACGCTGCGGTCCACCTGGCCGTTTCGCCCCGATGCCCTGGTTGGGATGGGTGATTCGGTCCCGTCCGGCCATGGCCTTGACCTGCCGGACTATCTGGAACTTGACCCCTGCTGGCGAGCCGACACCACCTTCCCGGCTCTGGTCTATGAGGGCCTCAAACAGATCGGGCGCATCGATCCCGCCGCCGATCAGTTCGCGCTGGTGGCCTGCAGTGGCTACTTCGTCAACGATTTGTATGAAGATGCCAAGGCGGTCACGGGGGGATTCCTTGAGCCCGACGAGGCGCCCTCATTGAAACGTACCCAGGTGGACTGGGCGGTCCGGGCCAATGCCGAATACGTGACCCTGACCATTGGGGCCAACAACACCGGATTTGTTGGACCGCAACGGCTGTTCTTTTCCAATGCCACGCTCGACCGCCAACAGGTTGAGGCGCGCCTCGAATCCATACGTCGAGAACTGACCGAGGTGCTCGACAGTCTGGTGGAGGCCACCGACTCCACCATCTATGTGACCGACTATTACAACCCGACGGCGGACAATCCGCAGGGGATCGAGGGGTGTCGACGTTCGTGCTTCGCCCAGTATGCGGCTGAAGTCGTTGACGGGATGAACCTCGCCATTCGCGATGTTGCCGAGTCCTATCCCGCCGACCGCGTGATCTTTGTTCCGATCGCCGACGCATTCATTGGACACGCAGCCCCCAACGGCCTGGGCCCCGACGCCCTCCGCGAAGACGGCTTCGGAGTAATCGGCGATTTACTGAACATTCAGTCGGCGTCAATTCAGCCGTACTGCGCCCAAGGTGCAACCACTGGCGACCCGTGGGTCAACGCTATTGATTGCGTTCATCCCGATCAACAAGGTCACATTGAAATGGCTCGCGCCATCCTCCGCGCCATGACGTCCTAGTTCCAGAGACTTTCGGCGTCGGTCGGGGTGGCACCGAGGGTGCGGAGCTCGGCGATGTCCGAATCGCTGACCGCGAATTGTTGAAGCCGCTGCAGCCACTGATCGCGGTATTGCAAGTAGGTGATGTGCTGGCGCTCGGCGTTCTGATACTCGCTCCGGCGCAGGGCATGGATGGTCGATTCGCTCGCCACGGCCATGGCGCTGAGCTGGGCTCGCATTGCGGGCGCCGGGTGAGCGGCGACCGCGGCGCGCATGGGCCGAGCAAGTTGCTCGTGGCCGGCGAACAGGTCGTTGGAAAGATCGAGCTGCAGCCCTTTGTCTGAGACGACCTTCAGGAACTGCTCATGGTTCTCGATCCATGCCCGAACGGTGACCGAATACTCCCGGTGCCATGACGCCAATGCGTCAGCGCTGACTTCGGGTTGGGGAGCCACCGCATCCTGCACTTTGGGAATCGCCAGCGTCTTGTTCCGGCCTTGGCGGCTGATCAGGTGGGCCAGCGCCATGATGGTGAAGCATCCCGCGATGATCGCCAAGGGAATGTAGATGTCCGGGTTGTCCATGCGCAGTTCAGCGTATCTGTGCCAGCTTGTCAGTCCGGGTATCCGAACGGCCCATATGCGGTCCCACTACCCTCGTCGACTCCGGTCGGGATGGGGCAAGGGAGATGGCGGTAAAAGTGGCGCAGCCGGTGGTCGAACCCCCCGAAGACCACCGGCTGCGAACACTGTCGGCTTCATCCGCATCACTGCTCAACGCTGGGCAGTGTCCTGCACTGGGCGACCAGATACTGACGGCAGGAAGCCAAATCCTGTGAGGTCGTTTTCACCACCCCGCATTCTGAAATCTACAGGGCATTTGGGCAGAACCACCCAGACGGACAAGAGGGGCATCAATCCAATGCATGGCGTTCGAGTGGTGCCCGGGCGTGGGTCTACGGGCGTGTGTCAAACGCGCTGGTCAGCGCGGGCCCGGTGCTCGGGTCAGGATGCGGCTGCGGCCGGTGGAGCGATCTTCACCGTGGCGACCGGAGCGGCGATGGCCAGATGCCGGCCGCATGACCAGCACTCGTCCTCGGTCGAGCCTCGCCAGGTCACGTCGCACCGTGGGCACGCCACCTTGACGGGTCGCATCTTGGTGCGACCAATGGTGGTTCGGGTGGCGTTGACCGAACGGGACTCGAAACTGCTCACGGACCAGACAGTACGAAGCCCGCGCGCGGCAAGGGTGGATGGGGTGGTACTGCGTGGGTGTGGTAGCCCAACGGTCATGCCAGGGCCATCGGCGCAGTGAGCGCAAATGTGAGGGGTTCAACCCTCCATCGCTCAGCTGTAGTCGAAGAATCCTCTCCCGCTCTTGCGGCCAAGCATCCCGGCGGCCGTCATCCGGCGGAGCAACGGGGGCGCGGCGTAAAACGGCTCTTTGAACTCTTCGTAGAGAACGTCGGCCACAGCTTCGATGATGTCCAGTCCAATCAGGTCACAAAGCGCCAACGGACCCATGGGGTGGGCGCAACCGTTGACCATGCCGATGTCAATCGCCTCTGCGGTGGCCTGTCCGGTGTCCAGCAGCGAGATCGCTGCGGTGAGGTACGGCACGAGCAGGCGGTTGACCACAAAGCCGGCGCGATCCTCAACGCGGATGGTTGTCTTGCCCAGAATGTTTGTGGCGAAGCTGTCCGCGGCGTTCAGCGTCTCTTCAGAAGCGGTGATGGGCGCCACGATCTCCACCAGCTTTTGCACTGTCGCCGGGTTGAAGAAGTGAAAGCCCACGACCTTGTCGGGCCGCTTGGTGGCGGTCGCCAAATTGATCAACGCAATAGAAGAGGTATTGGACGCCAGGATTGCGTGCTCCGGTAATGCGGCATCGAGTGTGGCGAAGAGTTCACGCTTGAGTTGCTCGTTCTCGATGATCGCTTCGATCGCCATGTCGCAGTCGCCCAATGACGCAACGTCGGTGATGTAGCTGAGGCGACCATTTGCCGCCGCGTGATCATCGGCGGAGATCTTCTCTCGGCTGAGGGCCTTGTCAAGTGACCCTCCAATGCGGCTCTGGGCTTTCTCGGCAAACTCCGCATTGGCTTCGAGGACCACCGTGTCAAGACCACTGCGGGCGCACACCTCAGCGATGCCGGACCCCATGGTGCCGCCGCCACAAACCACTACCTTTTTGATGCTCATGGGCGCCAACTCTATTCGGCGGTCGGGCCGGGTGCCCAATTGCCCACCAGCGCTATGGTGAGCGGTTGGCGGACAGCCGCCAACCGGAGTTTGGCTCGCCAAACCCCCCGCATCCGCGCCCAATACATGAAGAGAAGAACAGGTATCCCCATGGCAATCGAATGCCCCAACGCTGACGGCTCGAGCGAGCGTCGCACCAGTTTCCCCGAACCACCACCCATGTGCATCGACCCGTCCAAGAGCTACACCGCCGCGATGGAAACGTCGATGGGGACCCTCACCATTGCGCTGTACCCCGACAAGGCGCCAAAGACGGTCAACAACTTCGTGGTCCTGGCTCGATACCACTACTACGACGGTCTGATTTTCCACCGCATCATCAATGGTTTCATGTGTCAGGGCGGTTGCCCCGAAGGTTCCGGTCGCGGCAACCCCGGCTACCGCTTCGAAGATGAGCTTCCTGCGCCGGGCGAATACGAGGTTGGTTCGTTGGCCATGGCGAACGCCGGCCCCAACACCAACGGCAGCCAATTCTTCATCATCAGCGGCGCAAGTGGCGTGGGCCTGCCGCCGCAGTACTCCCTCTTTGGCAAAGTGGTTGGCGGCTTGGAAATCGTCGCCGAAATGCAGGGGGTGGCGACCGGGGCGCAGGACCGCCCCAAGACCGACCTGACCATCAACTCGGTCACCATTACCGAGAGCTGACTCCTACTGTTCGACTGAAGCGCTCACACGCGCTCGCCAACTCACAGAACCCGCGGTCCGGCCGTGGGTTCTGTTCGTTTTTGTGGCTCCCCGTTTCGCGGCCGAACGATTGTCTCTGCGGTCTCGGCGGGTGCCGGAAGAACCGGCTACTCGGTCCTCTTGAAGAACCGGACCCGCCAGTCGGATTGGGCGTGACCATCGATGGTCAGGCTGAAGATCCAGGTCCGACCCGCTTCCAGCGGAAACGGCGGGAGGTTGATGGCCAGCGCAACGCCCAGTGGTGAACCGGGTCGGAGGCCGGCCGGACGTCCGGCTTCAAAGTTGCCGGAGATCGAGAGTGGCTTTTCGCCAATCATGGCGGGCTGGCCGTCCTCGTCATGGAGCGCAATGGTCCACTGATGCTTCACGTTGGCCTGATCCCACGGGACGCCGATATGAAGCGCCAACGCCATTGGCTGGGGCTTCGGTCCAACCACGCCCAGCCCGCCGCCGAGAATGAACAACTTGCCCGAGACGGCCTGTGCGGCATCGCACAACAGCATGTTCACATTCAGCATGTTCATATTCAGTGGCATATCGGTCATGGCTCGCACCGTATCGTTGCGGTCCGAATGCGGTGAACGCACGACATACTCACCGGGTGACAATTGCAGCGGTGATTCTGGCGGCCGGCGAAGGCCGCCGCTATCAGGGGGAGACCCACAAGCTCCTGGCCAAGGTGAACGGTCAGCCGCTGGTGGCGTGGGCCATTGAACACGCCCGCCTCGCCGACTTTGACGAGACCATTGTCATCAGCGGAGCGGTCGACCTTGCACGGGTGGTCCCTGACGATGTGACCCTGCTGCTGAATCACGATTGGGAGGATGGGCAAGCCCGGTCCCTGCAGGTCGCGGTGGAATGGGCAGTCGTCGCCGGTCACGACACCATCGTGGTGGGACTGGGAGACCAGCCAATGATCCCGCCCGAGGCGTGGCGGTTGGTGGCGGCGTCTGAATCTCCCATTGCGGTGGCGGACTTCAACGGCCATCAGACCCCGCCGGTCAAACTCAGCCAGGACGTGTGGTCAATGCTGCCCATCGATGGCGACGAAGGTGCAAGAACCCTTATTCGAGGGCGAGCCGAATTGGTGGAAGCGATAACCTGCGACGGGCACCCGATTGACGTGGACACGTTGACCGATCTGCAACGGGTGCAAAGTCGAGCGCGAGTGGAAGGACTTGGAACGTGGACCTGAACAACGAATTTGAAGTACCCGTCGGAATGGATGAGGCCTGGCATGTGCTCAACGACGTGGAGCGCATTGCCCCGTGTTTGCCGGGGGCCCAACTTCAAGAGATTGAAGGAGACGAGTTTCGCGGCATCGTCAAAGTGAAGGTGGGTCCCATCACTGCCCAGTACAAAGGTGCGGCGCACTTCGTGGAGCAGAACCGCGAAGCCGGCCGGGTGGTTATCAAAGGCGAAGGTCGTGACATCCGCGGTGCCGGAAATGCCAATGCACTGATCACCGCCACCATGGAAGCAGTGAGTGACGATCGAACCCGGGTGAAGATTCACACGGACCTGAAGGTCAGCGGTAAAGTCGCGCAGTTCGGTCGCGGCGTGATGGCCGACATCAGCGCCAGGCTGATCGATCAGTTTGCGGCCAACCTCGAAGACGAGGTTCGCTCCAATCCCACCGCAACACCAGAGCCGGACGCGTCTTCACCTGCCTCGACGGACGAGAAGATCACCCCATCAGATTTGGCCGGGGCCATGGCCACCGCCGCATCCTCGGTTTCGCGCACACCGGCTGGTGAGAACGCAACTCCCGTCATCGAAACCACCGCCACCGGAGGCGTGTCATCCTCCAGCGTCAGCGGGAGCGGCCCCAAGGCGGACAGCTCCGGCGTGCGAAAGATCGACTCGCCAGACGTTGATGCCGTTGATCTGTTGGACGCCGCGGGCTCGTCAATGATGAAGCGGGCGCTTCCCGTGGCTGGCGGCCTCGCCGTTCTGCTGTTTGTCCGCCGATTCCTGCGGCGCTGATACTTCGGTGCTCGGTCCCGACGCCGAAGAAGCCGAGCTGATTGCGACTCTTCTGGGTCGAACTCCGCAGCTGCCATATGAGGTTGCGGTTCGTCATGATGATGGGACACCTCGTGTGCTGCGCAACGGTCCCATCAAGCTTGACCGCACGCCCATGCCCACGCTGTATTGGCTGGTGTCGCCAACCGACCGTTTGGTGGTGAGTCGCATCGAGTCCAATGGGGGAGTGGACCGCGCCGAAGCCGACATCGGCCTTGAGGCGCTGGCCGAAGTCCACCGTCGGTATGAGACCGAACGCAACGCTCTGGTAGCCCCGGATCACACTGGCCCCCGCCCGTCCGGCGGGGTTGGTGGCACCCGGGTTGGCGTGAAGTGCCTGCATGCGCACTACGCCTACCACCTGGCCGGTGGAGATGATCCGGTTGGCCGGTGGGTGGCCGATCGACTGGCGGAGGGCGAAGGAATCAAGCACGCACGGCCCCTCACGGCGCCGCCGACCGGGGAGAACTCATGACCGATCGACCGGTAGCCGCCATCGACTGCGGGACCAACTCAACCCGACTGCTGATCACCACCGACCGAACCGATGCCCTGGAGCGGTTGATGACCATCACCCGTCTGGGCGCTGGGGTCGACCAGAGCGGTCAGCTCCAGGCCGATGCCATTGAGCGGACCGTCGATTGTCTGCGCCAGTACCGCGCGGTGATGGATCAGCACCAGGTGCAACGCGTTCGGATCACGGCCACCTCTGCCGCCCGCGACGCGGTCAACGGGTCCGCGTTTCTGGACGCCGCGGAAGCCGCCGTCGGTACTCGGCCAGAAATCCTCAGCGGCGAGGAGGAGGGTCGGCTTTCGTTTGCCGGCGCCACCGCTGACCTGGACCCCGCCGATGGGCCATTTCTGGTGTTTGATATTGGTGGCGGTTCCACCGAATTTGCCTACGGAACAAGCACGTGCGAGCAGAGCCTTTCGCTGGACATCGGCAGCGTTCGCTTTACGGAGAAGTATCTCCACAGCGACCCGCCCCGGCCCGAAGAGTTGAGTGCTGCGGTCACCGTGTCTGGTCTGCACCTGGACGACGTGGGCCGCGAGATGTCCGCCGCCTACAACGCGGCGACCGTTATTGGTCTGGCCGGAACGGTTTCGACGGCCGCGGCGGTGGAGATTGGGCTGGCCGAGTATGACCGCGCGCAGATCCACCACTTTCGCCTGACCAGAGAGGCCGCGGAGGACGTGTTTCGGACCTTGGCAACCGAGAGCGCCGAGGACCGGGCCTTCAACCCGGGGCTGCATCCGGGCCGGGTGGATGTCATCGTTGGTGGCCTCTGCATACTGGTCAAGATCATGCGACACTTTGAGCTGGACGACATCCTGGTCAGCGAAGCCGACATCCTCGATGGCCTGGCCGCATCCCTGCTCTGATTCGGTTTGCCGGCGTTACGGTCCGGTGGGGGCATCACTCGCCGCTGTCAGTTGTGAGACAATTGTCTGATGCGACGCCGGGCTTCCATGAGCACCACAACCGACACCATGCCGTTCGTGTTGCATGGGCGGCGGGTCACCCTCCGGCCGCTGGTGTCGGCTGACTTTCGCGAGTGGCGTGACGTGCGTCGGGCCAACGTGGAATGGTTGACCAAATGGGAGCCGCGCCGTTCCCCGGGAAAACCAAACGCGGTGGAAGATCGAAGTGCGTTCGTGGTCCGATGCAGCGCGCGTGACCGTGAACGCCAGCTGGGCAGCGGTTACGGGTTCGGAGTGTTTCTGGGGCAGGCCTTCATCGGCGAAATGAACCTCTCGTCAATCCAGCGCGGACCTTTCCAGAGTGGCTACATCGGCTACTGGATCTCTCAAGCCCACGCCGGGCACGGCTATACGCCCGAGGCGTTGGTGACCGTGATGCGATTTGCGTTTGAAGACCTGGGACTCCATCGGGTCCAGATCGCGATCATTCCTCGAAACAGTGCCAGCCGCCGGGTGGTGGAAAAGGTTGGGGTACGCAGTGAGGGGATTGCCCAGCGCTACTTGGAGATCAACGGGGCGTGGGAAGATCACGAGCGATTCGCCATGACATCGGAAGAGTGGAACGTCCGCTCCGCTGATTTGCGCAACCTCTGGCTGACCTCAACAAGAACTTGAGACTTGCCCCGGGGGTAGCTGTCCGGGACAGTGTCAGGACACCCTGGAGTGATGCCAGGAGCACCCTGGAGTGAAGGTCAAGAGTTGGTGACTACCAGTCGTCGTCACCCTGGAGTAGTGCTTTACCTTCGTGGCAATCTTCGAGCAAAGGGCACCAGGAACAACTGGTGCTCGGTCGCTTTACCGGCGTCGCTGTTGGCGCTTGGAGCTCTCGAATTCGGGTGATTCCGGCAACCGTGCGACCAATGGCGGCATCCAGCACGTCTTCGGTCACCGGTTCTTCAATGAAGCGGCCCTGATCCAGGTAGTACGAGGCGGTCAGCCGGGGCGGGGTGCCAATCTTCAGCGTCTCCAAGAGGGCATAGAACCGCAGATCATCGCGATGCTCGGGCCGGGGCTTCCCGGTCTTGAGATCAATGACCACCTTCCCGGCTCGTTGACCCGTGGCATGACCCAG
>Ga0115031_1000351_pt1 | contig 33108 bp, 29 predicted proteins | sample Maine_Asex4_meta_FD_87301 | JGI IMG/M metagenome (GOLD analysis project Ga0115031, IMG submission 87301) | Marine algal microbial communities from Maine, USA - Maine_Asex4_metaG | ecosystem: Host-associated > Algae > Red algae > Unclassified | place: Maine, USA | collected 2015-01-05
CAGGCTGACTCTAGATACGTCCCCGCGGTTTCCTCCATGTTGCGTTAGACGCCACCTGACCATTTAGGTCGATGTGTAGCTTGCGATTTTGCGCGCCGGCAGGTAGCGTATAACGCTATAACACAGCGGGCCTTCGAGTCGGCAGTCCGAGCGGCCGCTTTCTGGAAAGCTAATTTCACTAAGCAGACCGTCGGCTATACTCTAATAGGGGCAGCTAAGTTCATGTGCCCACAGCAGACAAATAATATGATTCCAGGAACATGTATTTCGCTAGAAACAGACAAGTTTCCAGTGCTACCTGGAGAAGATTCTGAGGTGGTGAATGAAGGAATGTATGGAAAGGCATTGTGCATATACCTTCAAAGCGAATTACCCTCGTTCGGAATCACTGTAGAACATTATTGTGCAGAAGATTGGGGTTGGTGGTTGGGCGTCATTGAAAATGATTTCAAACTTGGGCTTGGTATTTATTCTCACAATCCCATCGGCCAGAGTCCACAGGCTTATGCAATTCATTCGTTAATTACTAACAGAAAAAAATGGTATTGGAGGCAATTCAAATCAGTAGATGTAACGATTAATGTGACATCAATTTTTGACAAGATAGAGAATGCATTGGGATTCGACTCAGAGATATGGTCGGTTGAAAGGCATGATGGATTTCCTTATTAGTAGGTAAATTGTTCGTGTATGAATGTCTGCATTGGGAACAAGAACTAAACCGCTACGCGGTAGTTGTCACCATCGGACTTAACCTAAATTAGTGATTTAAAACTGGGCTCTACCCATGTTGTTCTGTTGTTCCCCAACATCAGAAATAACAGGAGTAGAGCCCATGAGTGATTCTAACAATTCCCCCAGCCCTTTGCGACAACGCATGATCGATGACATGGTGATGCGTAAGTTAAGCCCTAAAACACAGACCGGCTACATCCGCCACGTCAAGAAGTTCAGTGAGCATCTCGGTCGTTCACCGCAGACGGCGACAAGCGAAGATGTGCGTCTGTATCAGCTGCACCTCGTTGAAGAAGGTATTGCTACTGGTAATCTCAACGCAACGATATCCGGACTCCGATTTTTTTATAACGTCACACTCAATCGCCCTGATGTTGTTTCAACACTCACCAACGTGCACGAACCGCGTCGTTTACCGGAGATATTAAACGCTGAGGAGGTGGCCAGCTTGATCAACGAAGCGGGTAGCAAGAAGTACCAAGCCGCTTTATCTGTTGCGTATGGTGCTGGTCTGCGTCGTAGTGAAGTGACTCACTTAAAGATCTCGGATATCGATAGCGAACGGATGGTCATCCGCGTCGACTTGGGTAAAGGTAAAAAAGATCGCTATGCGATGTTGTCGCCTTCGCTTTTAGAGTTGTTGCGTGAGTGGTATAAACAAGGTCAATCGCAACGTAAATTAATACCTGGTGGCTGGCTTTTTCCCGGACAAAACCCAGTCAACCCACTCACTGGTCGTCAGCTTAATCGAGCGTTTCATCATGCGCGTGAAGCTGCAGGTATACAAAAGCGTGTAACGCTTCATTCGTTGCGTCATTCCTTCGCGACCCATTTGCTTGAGCAAGGGGTTGATATTCGCGTAATACAAGTTTTGTTGGGTCATAAAAAACTCGATACCACGGCTCGCTACAGTCAAGTGGCAACCAAGACACTGCGAGACGTGACCGGTGCACTTGAACATATAGTTCTACATTCACGCCTCTGAGTTAGTCGCGTGGGTCAGTTGGAAGTCGCGGATTTATTTCGCGACTACGGCCCTGCTTGGCGTCGAGCCAATGCTGGGCATATTAGCCTGGATCAGTTGAAGGTGATGTCGGCGATCGAGCGTTGCCGCAGTGCAGCGCTCGGTGGACATGTGCTGCGTTGCAGTGGATGTGCGCAAGAACAAATCGCTTACAACTCTTGTCGCAACCGTCATTGCCCTAAGTGTCAGGCGAGCGCCGCTAAGCGTTGGCTTGAAGCTCGGGAGAATGAACTGTTGCCCGTTGAGTACTTTCACGTGGTGTTCACATTGCCAGCACCGATCAGTGATATCGCCTTTCAGAATAAGGCGGTGATTTACAACATCCTGTTCTCAGCGGCTGCGCAAACGTTACAGATCATCGGCGCTGACTCGAAGCATCTGGGTGCGCGGCTTGGTGTCACCAGTGTTTTACATACATGGGGTTCAGCCTTGACGCATCATCCGCATCTGCATTGCATCGTACCCGGTGGCGGACTCTCGCCCGATAAGCAACGCTGGGTTCGGTGCCGCACAGGTTTTTTCTTGCCGGTGAGAGTGCTCTCGCGTTTGTTTCGTCGATTGTTTATGGAGAAGCTACAAACGGCTTATAACAATGGCTCGTTGAGTTTTTATTCCAAGCACGCATCATTGGCTGACCCAAAACGGTTCGATCAGTTTGTTACACCTGTGCGAAAGATCGATTGGGTGGTGTATGCCAAGCGCCCCTTCGCAGGGCCGCGATCGGTACTTGCGTACCTGTCGCGCTACACCCATAGAGTAGCGATCGCCAACTCCCGATTGTTGGCGGCCGATGAGAACAAAGTGACTTTCAAGTGGAAAGACTATCGCCGTGAGTATGCAAAACGTCCAGGCACGATGACACTGGATACGCCAGAGTTTATTCGTCGATTCCTTATGCATGTGTTGCCCAGTGGCTTCCATCGGATACGTCACTACGGAATGCTGGCTAATGCGAATCGTGCAAATGCGTTGGCGCTGTCGTGCAAATGCGTTGGCGCTGTCGCGCCAACTGCTTTGCGTAGCTGAACCTGCGCCAGAAGAAGAGTGTGAAGAGAAAACAATAGTGCCGGTGTTTGTCTGCAGAGGCTGTGGTGAGCCGATGATGATTATTGGGGTGTTTGAACGAACTAATCTGGCCCGAGCTCCGCCAGTGACGATAGCGCAACAATAAGCTAGAGCATCTGATGAACAGATGTACTTTATTTGCTGGTTTTTATCGGCAGAGCAATGCTTTATTGTGTCGTAAACGAGAGCGACAAATAAAGCGCATTAACTGTGATTGTAATGAGCGTAATCTGAATGAACAGTCGATATTCTTGGAATAAAAACACCACGCAGCCTGACAAGTGGCTTGACGAGACTCGAATCAACGGCGCTGATCTGTACAATCGCCATAGAAAAAACAGCTCGATAACTAGCTGACCATAGATACGTCCCCGCGGTTTCCTCCATGTTGCGTTAGACGCCACCTGACCATTGAGCCCGATGTGTAGCTTGCGTTCTCGTGCGCCGGAAGGTAGCGTATAACGCTATAACGAAGCACGCCTTCTATTCAGCGCCACGAAGGGAGGCTTACTGGAAGGCTTGAGTTATAAAGCTGCCGCTCAACTAAACTCCTTGTACAGCCGCTGTTGTACGTGAACCGGAAAGTTTATGAATAACTTTATAGGTTGTTTTCCTCATTCAACTGTAACTGAAACCACGAGTAATGAAAGCAATCAAGTTCACGACATCTTCACTACCGATAGTGCCATTCGAAGACGATGATGTGAACCCTAGGATTCTCGGGAGAGGGCTTGCTAATTGGGTTAAGGAGTCTTTGGTTGATTCTCAGTATGAAATTACGGAGGATATTCCTGAGGACTGGGGTTACTGTTTAATGGTTCGAAGAAAGCCCTACTGGCTTTGGGTTGGTTGTGTTGGTCTAACAAAACATACGTTTCCGGAAAGGGGCCTCTCGGCAGAAGTTGCCGAGTCCATACCGCCAAAGAGTATTATCTGGAATCTCTGGGTAACAACTGAAATGGGCTTAATTGGACGTTTACTTCGAACTGATGATCGATCAAAGGAATCAGCCATGCTAATGGAGTTGCTGGATTCACGGATTAAATTGCTCCATGATTTTGATCGACTTGCATAAGCCGAATGGCAGGTTTGGGAACCTTGCCGCCCTTCAATTCGTCATAATTAGGGTCCGCTTTACGGACTTACGTTGCTCACAATCCCCGGACTTATCTTGGTTACGGACCTAGTCGTCCTGGCGTGTCTTCTGCAACCCGCCCAAACATGATCGACCCAGAAAGCTTTGTTGGGCACCTCTTACTGATTATCGACCGCGAATTCTTGGGTCTAGAGCATCTCGAAGGCCGTCACCCAAATAATTCACGCCCAGCACGGTTAGAGAAATTGCTAAGCCTGGCCACAACACTCTAGATGGGTATTGCTGCATGTAGTCGGTGGCATCGAATAGGATGCGTCCCCAGGTAGGGAAGTCGGGTGGAAAACCCAGCCCGAGAAACGACAATGCAGATTCTGTGATGATGGCGTTGGCGATGCCTAGAGTGGCTGACACCATAATCGGCGACATCACATTTGGAATGATGTGGCGCCGCATGAGTGCATTGTTGGAGGTGCCGATTGAACGTGCCGCCAGAATAAATTCACGCTCTTTCAAAGCCAGAACATCACCGCGAACAATTCGTGCTGTTGGCATCCAAGACGTCAAACCAATAGCCACAACGATTAATATGAATATGCCAGTTTCAGGGCCAAAGGCGTTGCTTAATGGCTGACGAAACAACATCACCATAACGAGTAATAATGGCAGCAGCGGTAGCGAGAGAAACAGGTCCGTTAGGCGCATCAGAATGCCATCGATTCGCTTATAGAAACCAGCTAGCACACCAATCAATGTTCCCAAAAACAAAGCCAAAAACATCGCAGTAAAGCCTACTGCCAATGAAACGCGTCCACCTGCAATCATGCGGGCCAGCATATCTCGACCCAGCTGATCGGTGCCAAAAGGGTGCGCAAGCGACATGCCCTGATTACGTGCCCGAATATCTATAAAAGTGGCTTCGATAGTCCACAACCATGGCCCTAAAAGTACGCCAATGGTGATCAAGACAAAAAAGCCACCACCAAACAAGGCTCCTTTGTGTGATTTGAATTGATCCCATACATCCCACCATTGGCTGCGTGGTTTGTGACCGAATCCTTCTTCCGTATCTGCAAGACTGCTTGGGGCTTTATCAGTCATAACGAATCCTCGGGTCGAGAATGCCGTAGAGCAGATCGGCTATCAGATTAAAAAATACAATAAGAATGGCGAATATGAATGTCAGGGTTTGCACCATAGGCAGATCGTTTGCCTGAATCGCAGTAATAAGCAATTGGCCGATACCGTTCACCTTAAAAACTTGTTCGGTAATAATCGCGCCACCGAAAATAGCAGGCACACCTAGTGCAATGACAGTCACCACTGGTATTAAAGAATTGCGTAGTACATGACTGAGCACCACGATTTTTTCACTTAAACCCTTTGCGCGCGCGGTGCGAACATAGTCCTGATTGAGGTTGTCGAGCATGGATGCTCGCATGAAGCGGCTGATCTGGGCAGTAGTCTGCAGTGCGAGCACCATGACGGGCATGATCATTTGCTTTAGTTGCACCACAAAACTGTCCCAGTCGGTTACCTGATGCGTGGTGTCGTAGATGGATGGAAACCACCCAAGGTATATCGAAAAAACGACGATAACCAAAACACCAGAGAAAAACGGAGGAACCGAATAACCAACCATAGTCACAAACGTACCGACTTGGTCAAAAACAGAGTACTGACGGTAGGCTGAATAAATGCCAATGGGAATGGCGATAAGAATACCAACAACGTATGACATCCCAACGACCCATAGTGTTTGTGGCATACGTTGAACCACAATATCCATCACCGGCGAACGTGTTTGCCAGGATATGACGCGTTGTTTGCCATCAGCGAAATTAGTGCTGAAAAGCCAGTCGACTAAATTGAGCGGCTCCACCCAAAAAAACTGTACTAGCCATTTCCAGAAACGGATATACCCAGGCTCGCCCAGCCCAAGAGCTAAGCGCATTTTTTCTTTTACTTCGGGCGGAACAGTTAATGGTACTTGCGCCATTGGATCGCCAGGCGCCAATTCAAGTAGTAAAAAAATAGTCAGGGCGATAAACAGTAACGTCGGGACGGACGTTAGGATTCTACGAAGGGTGTACGTTAGCATTGAATTGTTATACCTGAAAAGGCCGACCCGACTGCCGGGTCAGCCTTTACATTAGTAAAGTTATTGCGCTACTTTATTCGAAACCAGTCAGCTGCATTCCATAGCTCGCTGTCCCAAACATTGAGTACGACTCCACCCAATGTGTTGGACTTTCCAGATACTCGACCACGGTGTACCAATGGAATAAGAGCACCATTGGACACGATCATGTCGTTGAGTTCTTTGGAAATGCGGTGCCGCTCGCTAGCTTCTGCGGTGCGTTCCAACTCTTTATAAAGGGTGTCGAAGTCTTCGCTACAAAAACGAGAAATGTTCTCACCTTGCCATTGTGTATCAGGTCGTGGCGCTTTGTCACATGTGTACTGACCAAGGTAGCTTTGTGGGTCGGTGCCGTCGAAGTTGTTAGCGTACATTTCTGCATCAGCGTAGAATTTTTGAAAGGTGTCAGGAGAGCCTGGGTCACCACCAAAGAAGACCGAACCTGAGATGTTTCGAAGCTCAGACTCAACACCGATTTCTGACCACCACTGTTTGATCAATGCTTGGAAGTCTTGGCGAACCGCGTTAGTAGAACTTTGGTACAAGTAACTTAGACGAACACCGTCCTTTGCACGGACACCGTCGGCGCCCATTGCCCATCCGGCATCGTCAAGAAGCTTGTTAGCACCTGCAATGTCTTGTTTATCACAAGTAAAAGTAGTTGAAGCGTAGGCCTCTGGTGCTGGAACCAGATTACAGGTCACGGTACCGGCTTTGCCATATCCAATTTCTACCAGTAATGGACGATCGATTGCCAAGCTTAGTGCTTGATAAACAGCTGGGTCACCCAGTGATGGGTGTGGTCGAATGACAGAGCGTTCGTCTGGACCAAGAGTTGGGTCTGGGTTAGTTTGGTTAAGCATGATGCGCTCAACAAGCGTTCCAAAAGCTGCGATAGCTTCACCTTTACCACCTTTTTCCATATTGGCGATGACGTCAGGTGCAAGCTGCAAGTTCCAGGCGTAGTCGAATTCACCTGTTTCCATTACTGCACGACCTGCAGCAGCGGCATCACCGCCGCCCTTAAAATTGACCTTAGCAAACGCTGGTTTGCCGTCTTCACGGAAATTTTCGTTGGCAACCAATGTGATGACATCGTTAGGACGGAAATCTTCTACGACAAAAGGTCCAGTCCCGATAGGACCAAAGTTTTGCACTGTGCATTCAGGTGCCTTTGGACCAAGACAATCTTGAAATTGTGCTTTTTGAATGAGTGGGCTTTGCACACCAACCAAAGGTCCATAAGGAAATGGTGTGGGTGCTTCAAAGTTAACTTTGATGGTGCGCTCATCAACTGCTTCAATAGTGGTGACACCACCAAAGTTTTTCAGCTGTGCACAACCGCCTTCAGGGTGCATGCAGTATTCGGCGGTAAAAGCGGCATCAGCGGCTGTAACGGGTGAGCCATCGGACCATTTCAAACCTTCTTTTAAAACCCAAGTTATTGACGTTAAGTCTTCAGCAACACCGCCATTGTCAACCGTTGGGATAGCTTCTGCTAACCAAGGCGTGAGTTCGCCGTTTTCGTCATAGCGCGCTAAAGGCTCGAGTATTAGTGAGGATGATTGTGTGTCTTTGGTGCCGCCAGACAGATATGGGTTCAATATTGAGGGCGCTTGCCAATAAATGATATTGACTTGGCCATCTCGGCCACGCTCTTGAGCCACAGCGTGGCCAACGGCGCTAAGGCCAATTGCCGCGCAAAGTAAGGATGCTATTTTCATAAGATGTAAGTTCTCCGTCGTAGTTTGTCAGTTCGTTGTTTACTCGTGCGCAAATAGATCAGTTGATGCAGAGCGCAGGCAAATCTGGATAAATCCTGACACTATTCATCGCACTCGTCAAACTGGGTTTACCTGTGCACTTGTATGCGAACTGTGATAGCCCAATAAGCAACCCGATCTTACGGCACCTTGATTGTGATTTTTCTTGCCAGCGATAATGTATTCGACATATAGTGCGCAGATGCGTGAGCCATTATTTAAAACACTTTGAATACGCCAGTACTCGACGAACCGCTCGCGAAGATACAAAATTTGCGCGTAGAGTTTCAGACGCGCAGGGGCCCTGTTGTTGGGGTAAAAGATATCAGCTTCGATATCCAGCCGCGACAGACGGTTGCAGTGGTTGGTGAGAGTGGATCTGGTAAATCAGTATCGGCTCTTAGCCTCATGCGGCTGATTGAGTATGGAGGTGGTCAGATTGCCGGCGGTAAACTACTGTTTGATCGTGGTAATGGACAAGGTCCGATCGATCTTGCAACCAGTGAGCAACAGACCGTTCGGTCTTTGCGCGGTAACGAAATCGGTATGATATTCCAAGAACCGATGACCTCACTTAATCCAGTATTCACCATTGGCAGGCAATTGATGGAGGGCATGCGACTGCACCTGGGTCTGAGCCGATCGGCGGCGAAAAGTCGTGCCATCGAATTGCTAAGACAGGTGCGCATCCCTGAACCCGAACAACGCCTCGGACAATATCCACACGAGTTGTCAGGTGGTATGCGACAACGTGTGGTCATCGCGATGGCGTTGGCCTGCGAGCCACGTTTACTGATAGCAGATGAGCCGACTACGGCTTTAGATGTCACCATCCAAGCCGAAATTCTCTCATTGATGAATCGCCTCAAGCATGAGCACAACACAGCCGTGTTGTTCATTACCCACGACATGGCAGTGGTTGCGCAGATGGCCGATCGCGTTGTGGTTATGTTTCGTGGTGAGAAGGTCGAGGAAGGAACGGTGCAGGAGATTTTCGACAATCCGCAACACGACTATACAAAAGCATTGCTAGCGGCGGTACCTAAGCTGGGTGCAATGCGAGGAAAAGCGGCGCCTGAACCATTGCAGTTGATGACAGACACGGAGCAAGTTTATAAACCGATCGAAATTGCAGACGAATCGGTGGTGCTTGATGTTAGTCATTTAACAACGCGGTTTGCAGTCAAAGGCGGATTTTTCCGGCGTGTCGTCGCACGTGTGCATGCAGTAGAAGATGTGTCTTTCCGCGTTCGTACAGGCGAAACATTAAGTCTTGTTGGAGAATCGGGTTGCGGTAAATCAACGTGTGGTCGCTCCATTTTAAGGCTGCTTGACCCGCTCGAACAAAGAGGTCAGATTCTTCTTGAAGGCCATGACGTTATGGACTTCGACGATAACCAATTGCGCGCTGCGCGGCGAGATATGCAAATGATCTTTCAAGATCCGTTTGCCTCGCTTAACCCTCAAATGCAATTGTTTGAACAAGTCGCAGAACCGTTACGAAATTTTAAACTCGCATCCAAGTCTGACTTACACGCTCAGGTTGCATCCTTATTCGAACGCGTTGAATTGCCACAATCTTTTATGCAACGCTATCCTCATGAACTCTCTGGTGGCCAGAGACAACGTGTTGCGATTGCGCGCGCTTTGGCTTTAAAGCCGAAGCTTATTATTGCGGATGAAGCTGTGAGTGCATTGGATGTTAGTGTGCAAGCGCAAGTGTTGAATTTGCTCATGGAGTTACAAAGCGACCTTGGTATTTCCATGTTGTTCATCAGTCATGATATGGCGGTGGTCGAGCGGGTTAGCCATCAGGTCGGCGTAATGTATTTAGGGCGAATTGTAGAGCTTGGTTCAAGAATGCAAATTTTCGAAAACCCACAGCATCCCTATACTCGCGCCCTTATGCAAGCAGTTCCAATTGCGGACCCTAGCCAACGCAAGCTAGACAAACAAATGAATTTTAAGCCCATCCCATCACCGATACATCCGGTGAGCTATCAACCAGAACCCTCCGTATACGAAGAAGTAGAAGCTGGGCACTTTGTGTTGCAGGGTGTTTGGGATGGTGATAATTCGGTGGATGCTACAACATCTTCGTGATGCCAAGCCCCATCACTATTTTTCGTTCAGTTTTAATTTGCCGCTTTATAAAGCCGGAGTATTTTTATGCCTATTAAGAATCGCATTGCCGAACTTGCGCCGGACATCGCCGAATGGCGGCAGGATATTCATGCTCATCCCGAGCTCATGTTTGATACAGAGCGCACTGGTAATTTCGTCGCAGAAAAGCTACGTGAGTTTGGATGCGACGAGGTGGTCACAGGTATTGCAACCAACGGCGTAGTTGGGATTATTAAGGGTAACAGCGACTCAGCTTCGCGAGTCATTGGGTTGCGTGCTGATATGGATGCACTACCTATTATGGAAGAAACAGGCGTTGAGTACGCATCGACTAATCCTGGAGTGATGCACGCTTGCGGGCATGATGGTCACACAGCCATGCTGCTAGGTGCAGCGCGGTATCTTGCTGAGACGCGTAATTTTGACGGGTCGGTTGCGGTCATTTTTCAACCTGCTGAAGAAGGCGGTGGTGGTGGTCGAGTTATGTGTGAGGAGGGCATCATGGATCGCTTCGGTATTCAGGAAGTCTACGGGATGCATAATTGGCCTGGCCAAGAGGTCGGTAAGTTTTCAATTCGTCCCGGTCCGTTTTTTGCCGCCGCAGACCAGTTCGAAATTGAAGTGGTTGGTCGTGGTGGACATGCAGCGAAACCAGATGAAACGATCGACTCTACTGTGGTGGCTGCGCACTTAGTTACCGCGTTACAAACTGTTGTATCGCGTAATGCCGACCCCGTTAAGCAAATTGTATTATCAGTCACGTCGCTTCAAACAGCCACAGATGCATTCAATGTTATCCCTGATAAAGTCATGCTTAAGGGCACGATTAGAACGTTGACAACCGACATGCGTGAGCTTGGTGAGACGCGCTTAAATGAAATCTGCGAAGGTATTGCCAACACATTCGGTGCCACAATCAATGTAAACTTTATGTCTGGTTACCCGCCAATGGTGAACCATGAGAAAGAAACGCAATATGCGATTGATGCTGCAACATTGGTATCGGGTGATTGTGATGAAGCCCCTTTGATTATGGGCGGTGAAGATTTTGCGTATATGCTTGAGGCGCGACCGGGTGCGTATGTGTTGGTTGGTAACGGTGATACCGCAAGCGTGCACCACCCGAAATATAACTTTAATGACGACGCTATTCCTGCAGGTAGCTCGTGGTACATCGAAATGACTGAATCACGACTGGCGATGCCTGCCTGATTTAAGTAACATCTTGGGGAACGCTGTTCACGCCAGTTACAGCAGTTGTAGTTAGGCGTCGTTCCCCGTGTAAAACTCCAGTAGAGCCTCTGCCAATCCATCGTAGACAACACGTAGCTTGCGTGATGCGCGTAGTTCCTGTTGTGCAACGATATACAAAGGCAATGGTGACAACTCAAATCCTAAATCTATTTTCTTCATTCCTGGAATTTTGGTAGCTAACTTTTTTTGCATAACAACCAGACCAAGCCCCGCGACAGCGCATTGATTCTGCACTGATATTGAATCGGTTCGAATTTGAAAGTCTTCGCGCTTGAGCTTCATACCCATTTTCTTTGCACCATCGATAAACAAGGTATTGATATCAAAGCCAATGAATCGATGATTGGAAAATGCCTCTGCTGAATTGGGCACGCCGTATTTTTTGAGATAACGTTCGTGTGCATAGAATGAGAGCGGCAAATCGACTAGATGTCTGGAGATCAAATCTTGTTGTTGAGGCGGGAACATTCGCAATGCGATGTCAGCTTCTCTTGTCAGTAAATTGGATGCCTCGTTTGAGGCGACTAGTTCAACTTGAAGGTCGGGGTTGTCGTCTAGCAAGTTGCTTAGGCAATGCGGTAACACGTCAACAGCTAGCACCTCGCTACCGCTCACGCGTACGGTGCCGCTGACCGAACTTGAATAGTGGGACGCTTGGACTTGTAGGTTATCGGCCACCGAATCCATTTGTTCGGCAAAGCTCAACAACTCGCGGCCTTTGTCTGTCAGCACCAGTCCTGTTTTACGCCGATCGAACAGTTGCACCGATAGCTGGCGCTCCAACTCTGATAAGTGACGGCTGATTGTGGACTGAGTAACTTCTAAATGCTTTGCTGCAGCTAGCGTGGAGCCGTGCTCTGCGACCATCAAATAGGAGCGAATTAAGTTCCAATTCATTTTAACTCTTCGTTTTCTATGTAATATCCATTATTGCATAATTCAATCCAATTTTATGGTATTCACTATTCGCATATGGGTCGCTACTGTGTATCTCAGGCAAGCAACTTGAATTCACACAGGAGCGGAAAATATGAACAATCCTAATATCAATAGAGCAAAAACAGTCTTAGTGTTGGGTGCAACCGGCGGGTTTGGAAGCGCATTGTGCCCACGTATGCTCGAATCAGGATGGCAGGTACGAGCGGTAACTCGTAACAATAAGCAAAACACGCATAAGCAAAGCATAAATACAAAGCACCCAGACGCACTTAATCAGATCAAATGGTTCGTTGGAAATTTGGACGAACCAGCTTCATTACGTTCAGCAGCTGAAGGTGTCAACGTTATTGTTCATGCCATTAATGTTCCGTATCCGAAGTGGGACCCGTTAATGATGAACTACACGCAAACCATTATTGATTTGGCTCGTGACAACAACGCGCATTTGATGTTCGTTGGCAATATCTATAACGCAGGCATACCTGCCGATGGCGTCATTACTGAACATACGCCACATGCTCCTATCAATGAGAAAGGGCAGGTGCGAGCAACGCTTGAACGCATGCTTGAAGAGGCATCAAAGTCCGGTGTATCAACGACGATCATGCGCTTTGGTGATTTCTTTGGCCCGGGTATCCCATCTTCAAATTGGTTTGATATTTGTACGAAGGGTGTAGCAAAAAATAAGCTCTCTTTGGCAGGGCCTGCAACGATGCCACACACTTATGCGTACTTACCAGATGCTGCTAAGGCGATGGAGCAGGTAGCGTCAAAGCGAATTGAATCAGCAGAGTTACCAAAGCACATGCTGTTGCCCTTTGCGGGCCATGTATTCAGCTTTGCACAACTTCGTTCAATAATTGAAGAACACACAGGCAAAGCGCTGAAAATCAGTGGCATGCCGTGGCGGGTATTTAAATTACTCGGTTTGGTTGTGCCGTTAATGCGAGACCTTACATCCATGCGCTACTTGTGGAATCACGATATTCGAATGGATGGCAGTGCATTGAGTCGCCTAACAGGAGCTGCACCCGAACATACGCCTTTAGCGCAAGCTGTTTTCAATACGATACCTGGATTAAATATCGATACAAAAACAGATGCGCTAAAAGCTGATTGAAAATCGATATTAATCTAGCGACCCATCCAACCACCATCAACGGTCACGATGGTGCCGTGTAGGTAGCTTGCAGCATCAGACGCGAGAAACACGACAGGGCCAGCGAAATCCTGTGTTTCTCCCCAGCGGCCCGCAGGAATGCGTTCTAGAATTGAATCATGGCGATCTTTGTTGTCTTGTAAGGCTTGCGTGTTGTCTGTTCGAATGTAGCCTGGTGCTATCGCATTGACATTGATGCCTTTAGAGCCCCATTCGTTAGCAAATGCCATCGTGAGCTGTCCGATACCGCCTTTACTTGCGGCATAACCTGGTACGGTGATGCCACCTTGAAAAGTGAGTAGTGAGGCAGTAAATATAACTTTGCCGTAACCATTCTCAATCATCTGCGCACCAATTTCTCGCGTTATTAAAAACTGTGCAGATAAATTCACTTCAATCACTTCATCCCAATATTCATCTGGGTGCTCAGCTGCAGGTGCACGCTTAATGGTTCCTGCATTGTTCACTAGTATGTCGATTTTTTTATGATCGGATTTTGCTTGCTCTATGAATGTTCTGAGTGCGTCACGGTCGCTGAAATCACAGGTATATGCGCTGAACTTTCTACCAAGGCCCGTAACGGCTTTTTCAATCTCGCTACCGCTGGATTCAAGCGTTGCACTGACACCGATAATATCGGCGCCCGCTTCGGCCAATGCGATAGCCATGGCTTTTCCAATGCCGCGTTTGCAACCTGTTACCAACGCTGTTTTTCCATCCAGTTTAAAACTGTTTAATACGCTCATGTTGGAGCTCCTGAGCATTTGATTAGCGTTTTCATTGCAGTCGGGTTGCCGCTAAGTTCACTAAAGGCTGTACCAATATCACCCAATGATTGCACGCTAGTGATGAGCTCCTTCGCATCGATGCCGCCACTGGCAACCAGCTCGATTGCGACATCGTAGTCTGCAGGCTCATAGACTCGTGCACCGAGCATTTCTATTTCTTTCCAAAAGAACTGAAACAGATCCACTTCTGCTTTGGTTGCATGAATGGCAACCATCACCACACGACCTCGGCTGGCAACGGCTGCCGTCATCAAGTCAACACCAGGTTGTGTACCGGATACTTCAAACACAACATCAGCACCTTTGTTGTTGGTGTTTTCAAGAATGGTTTTTGCAGCATCGGTGTCGGCTGGATTGACGGTATTGATACCGAGTTTAGTTGCCATGGCTAAGCGATGAGTATTAATCTCGGACACTGTAACGTTTGCCCCAGCATTTTTTGCAACCATAGCGACGAGCATACCGATCGGTCCACCGCCAATAACCAACACATCTTCGCCAGCTTGCACCCGCCCCCGACGAACGTCGTGTACGGCGACGGCTGCGGGTTCAATTAATGCGGCGTGCTCTAGTGGAAGTGACTCGGGTAGCTTGTGCACCGTGTGTGATGGCACTGTCCACTTTTCTTGGAAAGCACCGTCAGTATCAAGTCCAAGAAAGTCTAAGTTTTGACAAATATGTTGGAAGCCTCGTTGGCAGGCAGGACAATCTCCACAGGCATCGAGCGGTCTTACAACTACATGATCGCCTACAGCTGCATTTGAAACATCACTACCCACAGCGCTAACAACTCCTGACATTTCGTGACCGATGACGCGATGATTGCCAATGCGGGCATCCATATGACCTAAATACACATGCAGGTCTGTCCCACAAATACCGCAGTAGGCAACATCAATTTCAATGTCGTTAGCGCCTGGGTCGATGCTGGCTTTGGTCTCTACTGAGAATGTTTTGTTGCCTGTGTAGTAGGCTGCTTGAATGTCAGTCACTGTCGAATGCTCGCAATAGTGTTTGTGGATGGAATGCTGTGAAAACGCTTTATAAAATTGTACCAGTTAAACAATGAGGTATAAATACCGGCGAGAAGCCTTGCTGGAGCGTGTTGGAGCCTTCAATCCAGTCGAATTGCGGCTGAATAATGTGCTAGCGACTGTTAGTCTGATCAACTCCAACTCATATGCCACGCTTTACAGCGGTTGATGTGTTGCAGCAAGCTTACCCCAATCGAAAGAAACACCGGTTCCAGGTTCATCAGATGCGACAGCACGATGGTTTTCAACAACTAGTGGACGGAGCGTGTACTGATCAATCGGGAATGAATGAACCTCTAACCAACCATCGCCTGGTTGGCCGGCCAGTAAAGACACATGCAATTCTTGCATACCGTGACTACAGACCGTTAAGCCGTGTTGGTGACCGAGTTCAGCGGCCGCAAGCCAACCAGAAATACCACCGCAGTTAGAAGCATCGGGTTGAAGGAAACTCAGCTTTGCATGGTCGCAGGCCAGTTCAAACTCATGTATGGTGTGCAGATTTTCACCCATGGCCAGTGGTATGTCGGTATTCGCTGCTATGCGTGCATAACCGAAATAATCATCGGGAATAGTGGGTTCTTCAAACCAATATATGTCAAATGGTTTGAAAGCATTGGCTGCATCGATCGCTTGATCAACGCTTAAGGCATAGTTTGCGTCGACCATAAAAACGCGATCTGGTCCGAGCAGTTCTCGAACTGCTTTTATGCGTTCAATGTCTGTGCTGAGTTCGGGTTGGCCGATTTTAATTTTCACCGCGTTATAACCATTGGCCAAATAATCGTTGGTGTTAGCGAGCAACTTGTCGATTGAAAAATTGAGATCAATTCCTCCACAGTAAGCATTGCAGGTTTTTTCATTGCCTCCAGCCATCTGCCAAAGGGGTTGGCCAGTTTTGATGCCTTTGATGTCCCAAAGTGCTATATCGATTGCTGAAATGGCAAAGCTTGCAATACCGCCACGACCGACATAGTGAATATGCCACTGCATTTCATCGTAAAGCGCTGCGATGTTGTCAGCATTCTTAGAGTGGAGTAGTGGTGTAAGGTCGTGTTGGAGCATGGCCAGAATTGCCTGGCCACCTCGACCACCGGTATAAGTGTAACCAGTGCCACTGACGCCTTGTTCAGTTTCAATGGTTATTGTGATGAGTTCAAAATGTGTATGTGCGCCGTGTTTTGCATCGTGCAGAGTCTCTGACAATGGAATGCGGTACAGGGCAGAGCGAATATGTTTTATTTTATCCAAGCAAGCGTGTCCAGCTTAAAAAACAATGATCAGTACAGCAGCACGAAACAGCTGTGCAATTGCTACGCCTCTTTTGTTCGATGCGTGCCATCACACATCGGAGAATTACCAGTGCTACGGCAACCACAGAAAGCCACTGTTTTCGTTTCATCAGCTTCATATTTTACTGGCGTGAACTCAGAGCCCTTATGGCTACCATCGCAAAATGGTTGATTGCTGCTTTGCCCGCACGCGCAATAAAAGTAAGATTCTCCAGCAACCACATCGACCATGTAGGGTCCAATTTGTGTTGATTTGCCTTGACTCATGTTTGTATCCTAAAAGTTTAAACGTAAGGGATTTACGCGTGATCTTCGATGATATCAGTACCGCGTAAACTGCGTCAGATTATGCGTTGGATTGGCCGGTCAATGAGGTAGTAGTAGGTGCCAATGGTAATTCGGTAAAAGGCAAATGCCATCACAAACACTGCTGGCCATAGCAATCCGAGCTTAAGCCACGCAAGAAATGCCACCGCATACATTGCAGCTGCTACCCAGAAGGTAACCAGTTGCCATCGAATGTGTGAGTGATAAACCGTATTTTTACTTTGATCAATGAGCATGTGGTTTATAAACATGCCCATAATGGCTGTAAATCCAAATAACACATGCAATGCTTGCAGTAGTAAACCCAGGATGACCAGTCGTTTGACTGGATTATCATCTAACTCTGTCATGACCTACCATCCTCCCCGAGTAAGCCATCGATCAATCTGCTCTAGACGATCGCTGCCCCAAAAAAGTTCACCGTCAATAACCGCTATTGGAGACCCAAAAATACCGATATCAATCGCGTTTTCAACGGCGCTTCGCAATGCGTCTTTGACAGATTGGTCGGCAATGCCTATCGCCATCGCGTCTTTATCGAGACCAACACTTTGAGCAACATTAAGCACGACATCGGCTTCACTGATGTTTTGCCCGTCAACATAGTAAGCCTTGAATACTGCGTGTACGAATGGTGTCAGTCGATCAGTAACCGTTGTATCGTTTGATGCCTTTATCCAACAGCATGCACGGCTAGCTGCAACAGCTCCAATTGGGAAGGCGTCGGGGTGTTTGTAGGGAGTGTTATGTTCTCGGGCTGCACGGTCAAAATCCATAAGGGCATAGGCACCTTTTAATGGATAGGTAGTGAGTGGTGCTTGACCAGAAACTTTAAATACCGCACCCAGTAAAATAGGGTGCCACGTAACTGTCCTTCCGTGTTTCGTGGCTATTGCCTCTATACGGGTGCTAGCGAGGTAACCGTAAGGAGATGAGAAGTCAAAGTAGAAATCGATCGTTTTGTTCAAGCGTCACTCCATTGTCTATTGAGGCTGTGAAGACAAGCATTAGCGAAAATTCGCCACAAGTAATTCTACTCATTCACATTGGCGCTGTACAGTTACTCGAAGCTCTATTCTAAATTTTTGTGCGGATTTATTACCGGTCCGCCAATGATCGGCTGATAACGATACGCTGAATTTCTGACGTACCCTCATAGAGCTGACAAACCCGTACATCTCTTGCAATACGTTCCACGGTGTAGTCTTGCAAATAGCCATAGCCACCATGAATTTGAATGGCCTCAGAACAGACTCTTTCGGCCATTTCACTCGCGAACAGTTTTGCCATTGAGGCTTCTACAAGGCAAGGTTGCTGTTGGTCTCGAAGAACAGCTGCTCGATGAATCATCAGTCGCGCTGCATCAATTTGTGTTGCCATGTCAGCCAGCTTGAACGCGATCGCTTGATGCTCAAAAATGGGTTTACCGAAAGATGTTCGCAGTTGCGCAAAAGCCAGTGCAAGCTCATAGGCTGCACGTGCCATCCCAACAGACTGTGCTGCGATGCCAATGCGACCACCTTCTAGGTTACTGAGCGCGATACGGTAACCTTCGCCTGGTTCACCTAAACAATCTGCCGCTGGAACCATGCATTTGTTTAGGGTAATTTGACAGGTCTCCGACGCTCGTTGGCCTAACTTCTTTTCTATAGTGCTCACTTCATACCCAGGATTTTCTGTATGAACGATGAACGCGCTAATGCCACGTTTTCCTTCACCAGTCCGAGCGAATACAATCGCGATTTTAGCTTTACTGCCGGACGTGATGAATTGCTTCACACCGTTAAGCTCGTTACCTGTGTCGGTAGGCGTAGCTTTAGTGGTAATAGCTGCGGCGTCGGACCCTGCATCGGGCTCAGTTAAGCAAAATGCGGCAAGCCTTTCACCACTTGCCATGCTGGGCAGGAGTGATGTTTTTTGCTGTTCACTTCCGTAGCGCAAAATCGGCATACAGCCAACAGAATTGTGCACACTCATAATTGTTGAACATGAACCATCGCCAGCGGCTATTTCCTCTAACGCTAGTGCATAGCTAACGTTGTCGACATTTGAACCTCCGTACTCTTCAGGCACCAACATTCCCATAAAACCGAGCTCACCCATTTGCGCAATGGCATCGGTTGGGAACAGGCGTTGCTCATCGTTTGCTGCTGCCTGCGGTGCGAGCACCTCGGAGGCGAACGCTCTTGCAGTGTCGCGGATGAGTTGTTGTTCTTCGTTGATTTGCATTTTCGAGTCTGCTTTAATTTTTGTTAGTCGACTAAGCCATTCGCTAGGCTATTAATTCGATAGCGACCGCAGTTGCTTCGCCGCCGCCAATACACAATGCCGCCATACCTGTTTTAACGTTATTACGTTTCAATGCATTCATAAGTGTGACAAGAATCCGCGCACCCGATGCGCCAACAGGGTGGCCAAGAGCGCAGGCGCCTCCGTACACATTAACCTTCTCATGAGGCAAGCCGAGTTCGTGCATAGCGGCCATAGTCACCACGGCGAAAGCTTCGTTAATTTCATATAAGTCGATATCGTCCGTTTTCATATCGAGCTTTGTTAGTAATTGTTCCATGGCATGCACTGGTGCTGTGGTAAACCAAGCGGGTGCGTGAGCAAAGCTTGAATGCCCCAGAATTTTTGCGATTGGTGTGAGCCCACGTTTTTCAGCTTCACTGAGCTTCATTAACACAAGCGCTGCGGCACCGTCAGAAATTGAACTAGCGTTTGCAGCGGTAACCGTTCCATCTTTTGCAAAGGCTGGGCGAAGCGTTGGTATTTTTGACGTATCGGCTTTTGGTGGTTGCTCGTCTTGTTCAACTAGCGTTTCACTGCGTCGTGATTTAACGGTAACCGGCGTAATTTCTGTTTGAAATATACCCTCGTTCGTTGCATGTTGCGCACGTTCAACAGATGAGATTGCAAACGCGTCTTGCGCCTCGCGAGTGAACTGATAATGCTTGGCAGTTTCCTCGGCAAAGCTTCCCATGAGCCGGCCAGGCTCATAAGCGTCTTCCAAGCCATCGAGAAACATGTGGTCTTTCACTTCACTATGCCCCATGCGTAAGCCGTCGCGCACTTTGGGTAGGATATAGGGCGAGTTACTCATGCTTTCTAGCCCACCGGCTAGCATGACATTGGCACTACCTGCATGGAGAAGATCATTTGCAAACATGACCGCCTTCATACCGGAGCCGCACATTTTATTGATGGTGGTACAGCCCGTTTTTTGTGGAATGCCGCCGCCGATTGCCGCCTGTCTTGCGGGAGCTTGTCCTAACCCGGCCGGTAACACGCAGCCCATAATGACTTCATCTATGTCGTCGCCTGAAACACCTGCGCGTTCCAGTGCAGCTTTGATGCTTGCCGACCCTAGTTCAGGTGCGCTCATTGCGCTTAAGTCGCCTTGAAAGCTACCCATTGGCGTGCGTGCTGATCCAACAATAACAATCGGGTCTTCAGAGGTTTGTTGATTCATGTAATGCGACTCTTGGGTAATTAGTGCGTAAGACAAGCTAAATACAATAACTTAGCCAACTTCACTGTGGTTAGCTGAACCACTCGACTGGCGCAGCTGTGTTTGACATCGTTCTTCAATTTCGTCGAGTTCTTGTAGTGCCACTTTGATATCTTCCTGCTGATCTAGCAGGCTGATGCGGCTATGGCCTATTTTTGACACCATTAGCTCCAACTGGCGTTTTTCGCCATCAGGGCTCCTGTACAGCTGAATAACCTCAAAAATTTCGTCCAAATTCCAGCCCAAGCGCTTGCCGCGTAATATGAGCTTTAAGCGTGTTCTGTCGGCGCGTGAGTAAATGCGCTGTTGCCCACGACGTTCAGGTTGGAGGAGCTGTTTGTCTTCGTAATAGCGAATAGTGCGCGTCGTCAGGTCAAATTCTCGCGCCAGGTCGCCAATGGAAAATTCATTTGGTGATTCATTCATGTTTACAGGATAGGTTGACGTTAACGTAAAGGTCAAGCAATAATGCAGCACCTCATACAAGGAGTCGACCATGTCTGCACCCGCTGAATCAGTCTCGCCAGGCACGGCTCCCGCTCGTCTCCGCTTCGTCACAGCGGCCAGTCTATTTGATGGCCATGATGCATCGATCAATATTATGCGTCGCATATTGCAATCTGGTGGGGTCGAGGTCATACATCTTGGCCATAATCGTTCTGTGGCTGAAATAGTGAACGCCGCTATTCAGGAAGACGCTCACGCCATTGCGATCAGCTCCTATCAGGGTGGACATGTCGAGTATTTCAAATACATGATCGATTGTTTGCGTGAGCGTGGCGCAGAAGACGTTCTAGTTTTTGGTGGAGGCGGTGGCGTCATCGTGCCTGAGGAAATTGCTGAACTGCACGATTATGGTGTTGCAAAAATATATTCGCCTCAAGACGGACAGGCGATGGGTCTGCAGGGAATGATTCAGCATATGATGGACACAACATCGGCGGCGCATAGTAAGTCAGTTGTTACCGATTTGTCCGACTTGTTACAGCCACCAAAAAAACCATTTGATCTTGGCGGTCATGGACGTTTGTCGAAACTGCTTTCACGGATTGAAAACGGACAACTCTCTAGCGCTGAACTCGATCGGTTAGCAACCGCTGCCAATGCAATGGATAGTCAAGCCCCAGTGCTTGGCATCACTGGCACTGGTGGCGCTGGTAAATCCTCTGTTACCGACGAATTTATCAGGCGTTTGCGACTTGATCAATCAGAGAATGTATCGCTTGCCTTGTTAGCAATAGACCCCTCACGTCGTAAAAGCGGTGGTGCATTGCTAGGTGATCGCATTCGTATGAATGCTATTGAGCACAACAACATATTCATGCGCTCGTTAGCAACTCGAGATGCACCTGGAGAAGTGCCTCAAGCCTTACCGCATATGATCAATGCCTGTCGTTTAGCGGGTGTTGAATTGATCATCATTGAAACTCCAGGGATAGGTCAAGGCGATGCTGGGATTGTACCGGTGTGCGATGTATCGCTCTACGTTATGACGCCAGAGTTTGGTGCAGCCAGTCAGTTGGAAAAAATCGACATGCTCGATTTTGCCGACGTTATTGCAATTAACAAGTTTGAACGCAAGGGTGGTGACGATGCACTTCGAGATGTGCGCAAACAAGTGCAACGCAATCGTGAAGCGTTTTCAGAGTCTGCCGACTCCATGCCCGTGTTTGGCACTATTGCCGCGTTGTTTAATGACGACGGCGTTACGGCGCTCTATCAAGCAGTCATTACAAACTTAAAAAGTAAGGGCCTGGTGCTTGAACAAGGGCAGCTACCACTGGTAAAAGTCTCTGCAAGTACCCGCTCTACCAGTATTATTCCATCGAAACGGCAGCGCTACTTATCAGAAATTGCTGATTCTATTCGTGACTACCACAAGCATGTCTTAACGCAAGCGCAACTTGCTCGTGAAGTACAGCAACTACGCGGTGCGTCTAGCATGCTGGACGCCAGTGGTGAACAAGCAACAGAGTCAAACCTTGCAAGTCTTATAAAAGAGCGCACGCAGAATTTATCGGGTGAGGTGCAAGACTTATTAGCCAACTGGCCATCGATTGTCGAAGCCTATAGCGGCGATGAACATACCGTAAAACGTGGTGACAAAGAAATTCGTACAGCTTTGAAAGTTGAATCGCTTAGCGGTACACGTGTATCTCGAGTTGCTCTACCACGTTACTCTGATCACGGTGATTTATTGCAGTGGTTAATGCGCGAGAACTTACCTGGTTTCTTTCCGTACACCGCCGGTGTGTTTCCGTTTAAACGTGAAGGTGAAGACCCAACGCGTATGTTCGCTGGTGAAGGTGATCCACTAAGAACGAATAAACGTTTTAAAGCCTTGTCTGAGCATTCCAGCGCAAAACGTTTATCCACCGCGTTTGATTCAGTCACACTCTACGGCAATGACCCAGCGATACGTCCAGATATTTACGGCAAAGTCGGTAACTCAGGAGTGTCGGTTGCCACGGTTGAAGACATGCAAGTGTTGTATGACGGCTTCGACTTGTGTGACCCAACAACGTCCGTGTCGATGACAATCAACGGACCGGCACCAACGATTCTTGCGTTCTTTTTTATCACCGCATATCGTCAGCAACTTGAAGTTTTCAAACAAGCACATAGTCGGGAGCCTATGGAAGATGAAAAAGCAGATGTGCGTCGTAATACCTTTAAGCAAGTACGCGGCACAGTGCAAGCGGATATCTTAAAAGAGGATCAAGGCCAGAACACGTGTATTTTTTCCACTGAATACAGCTTGAAAATGATGGCTGATATTCAGGAATGGTTTATTGAAAACGAAGTTAGAAATTTCTATTCGGTTTCTATCTCTGGTTACCATATTGCTGAGGCAGGTGCGAATCCAATAACGCAACTTGCACTGACCATGGCCAATGGTTTTACGTACGTCGAAAGTTACTTGGCGCGCGGTATGTCAATAGATGACTTTGCACCTAACCTGTCGTTCTTCTTCAGTAACGGTATGGACCCTGAATACACTGTGTTGGGTCGGGTAGCCCGGCGTATCTGGGCCGTATCCATGCGCGAGCGTTACGGTGCTAACGAACGAAGCCAACGGCTTAAATACCATATACAAACATCTGGCCGTAGTTTGCATGCGCAGGAAATGGCGTTCAATGATATTCGTACAACGCTGCAAGCGCTTATTGCTGTTTATGACAATTGTAATTCGTTGCATACCAACGCATACGACGAGGCAGTAACAACGCCAACAGATGAATCGGTACGCAGGGCGGTTGCTATTCAGTTAATCATCAATCGCGAATGGGGTCTTGCGAAGAATGAAAATCCCCAGCAGGGTAGCTTCATCATTGATGAACTGACTGATCTGGTCGAGGAGGCTGTACTAGCTGAATTCGATCGGCTCTCTGATCGTGGTGGAGTACTCGGCGCAATGGAGACGGGTTACCAGCGAGGTAAGATTCAGGATGAGTCGATGTTATACGAGCATCGTAAGCACGATGGCAGCTTACCCATCGTCGGTGTGAATACGTTCTTGAATCCAGAGGAAGAAGCGCCTCATAAAATAGAGCTGGCGCGATCAAGTGACAAAGAAAAGGACGACCAAATTGCGCGGCTGGCTGACTTTCAGCAACGGCACAGTGATGAATCTGCTGCAGCGCTGAGAGATGTGCAGCAAACAGCGATGCAGGGCGGGAATGTGTTTGCAGCGTTAATCAAAGCGTCGGAGGTTTGTTCGTTGGGGCAATTAACCGATGCGATGTTTGCGGTGGGCGGGCAGTATCGACGTAATTTGTAGTTCAAATTAGGTCTGCGATAGCCAGGAACGATGGGTCAAATTAATACAGAGCAAGTAGGGCGGACCTTGCAAGCTCTCGTTTCTACGCTGAAACGAGAGCTTTCGCATTGATTGCAAAGTCGTGATAGCGGAAGGCTATATCACGTGGCCAGAAAATCTCAGCTGTAGTGTGGGAATATACAATTCCTGTCACCTCATCTGGTGCGGGTGCTGCTGTCACATTTTGTAAACCAAAGATTGGCAGAGCTAAAAAGCTTAGTTGTAATAATTTCTTACACAGCGCGCCTTTGCGTAAACCAGGCTGACTGGGAGGTTGGTTTGACGTTAGCGATTGGATCTTACTATTGCCTTTACATGGATGCACTGTGATTCTCCTGTATTCGCAAAGAGTCAGCTCTTGTGGCTGATTGGAGATACGAGGGTACTCCTGTCAAAGGTGTGCGAAGCATGCTGCGTACCGCATGGTAATAAAACCTTATTGTTCAGAATATTCTGTGCGTTAAACGCAGTATTTCACTGGCCAAGTAGCTAGTGCAGGCATTGGAGGTATTCGATTAGGTGTTAAACAGCGTTCAAGATTTTTTCTGAAACTTACTGAGAGAGAATTGATCCTTGAGTGGGCGTTACCAGTTGCACAGAAAAAGTGTCGACACAGCTACGATCGAACGGTGTCGTTTTTCGTCCACGAAGGCGCTGCGATAATAACGTTTGATAGCGGCGAAACGGTTGATCTTAAGGCAGGAGATTTTCTGACAATAATGTCAGGTGCTGCGGCGACCTGGTCGATTACTAAGCCAATCCGCAATAGCTTCTCGTATCACGATTCTTTTACCTCTGCTGAGAATCGCTCGGAGCAAGTATATGGCGTGGGAATGAGCTCGAAAGATAGATCGACAAGCGTAATATCTATACACTTCGTCTCTTTAAATTAATGATATCCAGCTACGATATCAACTGCACCAAAATGGTGGCTTAAACGATTGCAAATTCATTTGAAGTTCTGAAGCGGTCATTCTCATTGATAGCGTGAAGGTCAGCAGCGGGCACTTTGCCGACCTAGAGCTTAAACTTTCCTACGTCTGCAATAGAGAATGAAGTAGACGCTTCTAGAGCATAAAAAAAGCATTGTGGTTCACCTTAACCACGTCCTGAGTGGTTTTATACCGAATTTTTAATGGCAGACATATTGCTGGTTATAATCTAGTTCATAGCCCTTGAAGCCTTGGAATCGATATGAAATATGGTGCTAAAGAGTTAGCTTTTTCACTTCCATTCGTTGAAGGATTGGAATCTAGCATTGAATTTAGGCAATGGGTTTTTATGAAAACCCCACTTGCATATCTAGCGAGCAATTGCGAGTTATTGTCCGAAGAAATGAAAGCGAAGCGTCCCAACTCTGAATATTATTGGCGCTCTTTTTACACTGAAAAATGTAGATGTCCTGGATGTTCTGGCCAAGAGACTGATATTTTGTCGATCTTTCAATCGAACTGTAAGTCTAGATTTTCATTGCATATCGAAGTAAAGCAGCCCACTGACACGTTCAAGCAAGATGGGAAGCAGGCAGAAAACTATGGAATCCGAGCCGCATGTTGGGCTGAGCAGAAAAAAGGCCCAAAGAGTTTGGTTGATCACGACAGGTTCGCTACAGCTTTACTTTGCTCATCACATAAATTAGTAGACTTTGAAAGTCATCTTGGCTATTTCGATACCATCATGACGTTTGAAGAAATTGAAGTTAACTTCCCAGGCATGTATTCAAAAGAGCTACTCGCTGCATAGTTCTGTAACGGCAGCGCTGGTGTCCCACAATGCACTTGTGGGACTCCCTGACCCCATAGCCCCGTTTTATCAAGTTTTTCACCACCATCACTGGCAGTGCAGAGATGTTTTAAGTGCCTTTTATCCGGGCTATCAGGCTCAAAGCGACTGAAATGGTCGTCATTTGGTCCAGCAATGATCAAATAACGCCTAAGTGCTTGTTATTATAGTTATTTGTGCCATCGCGAAAAGTGCGACAGCTTCGGTTTTACATTTGTGATGATGCTCTATACTCAATGGCTACTTGTTATTTGGTGCGCCTGAATCAGTGCTATTGTTTTCTAACAATAAGTCTATCGAGAAGAGTATTGCGTTGCCCGTCAACGCGTATTCAGGCTGGGCGCGCTGTTCATTGTCGCAAGGATGTAATCTATGCTGATGCTAAGCAAAACAGATCTACTCGGCCAGCAGACTGACCGGGTTGCGCTTAAAGACGACAAATTGATGTATCGAGCTTGCTCGATGGCGTATGCGCAAAGCCTTGGATTTGATTCTCCTGATCATGTTATCGGTAAGACAGATTTTGATCTGATGCCGGTTGAAATTGCTCGTAACCAGCTTGCGCTTGATAGTCAGGCGATTTACTCCGGGCAAGCGGACATCACCGCCATTGAGCTTGGCGCTGATAAGAACCAGGCCATGATCGTTCGCACACCCGTGTTCGACGTAAACGGAAAAACCACTGGTATCGATTTACGGCTCATTGGTGGACCGAGTATTTCGACACCCAAATCAGCGGTCACAATCGACTTTCAAACGTTGGTTAACGATGGCATTCAAGGCAGTTTAATATTCAGCAAAAACGATATTCTTTTTGCTAACGACAACGCTGCACAAGTTTTAGGTTTTTCCACTGCCCAGTCTCTTACCGATCGAGGTGAATTGCATGACTTATTCACTGATGCTGATATTGCGCGACTAACATCTGCATCAATTGACGATATTGAATTTCCCGCATCAGGCCAAGCTCAGAGGCTGACAATTTCAGCGTTGACACGAACAGGACAACCACTGCGTCTAATTGCTAGGGCGACGCATGTGCAGTGGGGCACTACACGCGCTACTTTGTTGTCTTTTATTGACGTAAGCGTGTCCTCAAATGCAAGCGCAAACGCACCAACTGCTGCTTTGAGTGTAACCAACGGTGCGATTGGTACCGCGGTCGACATTACGCCAGAGCTGCAAGAGTTGCGTGCCAGTGAGCAGCGATACAGACATTTTGCACGAGCATCAGCCGATTTTTTCTGGGAGTTAGACTCGAAGCTCATGTTTCGATTCGTTACTGATGATCTGGAAAGCGTTCTGGGTATTCCGCGTGAACATTTAATAGGCCGTACGCATAAACAATTGCTCGAACATCCCGCCAACGTAAACGATGTCGAACTGTGGCAGCAGCATCTTGGTCAACTGGAAGATAATCTGGCATTTCGAGATTTCGAATTTCGTTGGGTGGTTGGTGGAGAAACCAAAGTTATTCGCTACAGCGGCATCCCTGTATTTAATCGTAATCGGGAATTTCTTGGTTATAGAGGTACAGGAACTGACGTTACCGCATCCGTAAAGCAGGCTGAAGCGGTTGCTTATCATGCTAATCATGATGCTTTGACTGGCTTGGTTAATCGTCGTCAATTTGAAGGTTTAGTTGATCAAGCTTTGCAATCTGCGAAAACCGATCGTCTAGCGCACGCAATGTGCTTTATGGATTTAGATAGTTTTAAGATCGTTAATGACACTTGTGGCCATGAAGCGGGTGATGAGCTGCTGCGACAGCTAGCTCAATTGTTTGATAGCTTGGTTCGCAAAAGTGATGTGCTGGCCAGGCTCGGTGGCGATGAGTTTGGTGTCTTCTTGTATAAATGCAGTGTGGCAGAAGCGTTAAAACTGGCTAATCAAATTCGAGCCGAAGTTGAAAACTTTCAATTTCTGTGGCGTGAAAACAGGTTCACCGTTGGGGTCAGCGTTGGGTTAGTTGTGGTTGATGATCGTTGGGAGAGTATAAAGACTCTGTTCAGCGCTGCAGACTCTGCCTGTTATATTGCTAAGAATGAGGGGCGTAACCGAGTGGTGGTCTATCGCGAAGGTGATGGGCACGCTAGTAATCGCAATGTGGCAACACACTGGGTTGAAGAGATTAATGCAGCTCTCGAGAGTAATCGTGTGATGCTTGCCTATCAAAAAATTCAACCGTTGCATGATCAAGTCGACGGACTGCGTTTTGAAATGTTGTTGCGATTGAAAGGCGTTGACGGGCAAATGATAAGCCCACAATCGTTTTTGCCTTCGGCGGAACGCTATGGACTGGCAACAGCGCTAGATGAGCGGGCCTTAGAACTAACGCTTTCCTGGTTAACTGCTAATCCGAGTTTGCAACATAGCTTACGACACTGCTGTTTGAATTTATCGGGGGCAACCTTTGCAAAATTAGAAAATGCCGACTTATTTATCAGTAAAATACAGCAAAGTGGCATAGCACCAGAAAAACTGTGTTTCGAATTAACTGAAACAGCGACCATTGCTAACCTATCCAGTGCTTCAGAATTTATGCACAAACTCAGTGAGGTCGGCTGCCGATTTAGTATTGACGACTTTGGATCAGGATTGTCGTCGTTCGCTTATTTGCGAAAATTACCGATCGATTTTTTGAAAATTGATGGTCTTTTAGTGAAAAATATTCTAGACGACCCGACTGATTTTACGTTGGTAAAGTCGATCAATGAAATTAGTAAATCCATGGGGAAGCGTACTGTCGCCGAGTTTGTAGAGACGCCGCGGTTGTTAAATGCTGTGCGGGATATTGGAATTGATTTTGCGCAGGGTTACCATATTGGTGAGCCCGAACTTATCGACAATTTATCATCACCACTTTCTGTCTAAGCTCAATCGAAAACTTCTCGTGTGAAGATACTTTATATAGCAGTTCATCATCATATTGGATGGGGAGCTGAGCACTGGATGGCAAACGCCTTTGAACGTGCAGGGCATACAGTGGGACGCTTTGATTATCGAGCCAGGCGGAAAAAATTCAAACCATGGTGGTTAATTCGCCATGAACTCTTCGGCATCAACGATACCTTCGAACCCGATGTCGTTTTAATACAGCGGGCAGAAGGTATGCCTGCAGCTATCACTCAAGTTTTCAATGTGCCTGTTATATTCTGGAGTACAGAGCCGCTGGTGCGAAGGCGCGATGTAGATAAGCTGTTAAGTGATAAGGCCTCACTCGATTGGGTATATGTGCATTCGTATTCTTGCCTCGATGTGATAGAAAAAAACTTCCCTCACTTGTTACCGAAATGTTCGGTGATGCACAATGCTGGTGCAATTGAGAACGTTCCTGGAAATGCAGAGCGATCAAGGTATGCGCTTTTTAATCGAAATGTTTCTGCGCGTCAACAACAATGGCTAACAGAAGTAGGTGATCTTGTCGAAGTTAGAAGCGCTGTTTATGGCGACCTGTACTTTGAAGACTTACGTGGTTCGTTGATTTCCGTCAATATTCATTTCGCACAGGAAAGTGTTGACGATTTCGAAACCGGCATTTTTGAAGCGCTAGCCAGTGGTTGCGTCGTGGTTACTGAAACACTAAATGCGCGAACCGTTGCTGATCTGGGGATGGAGGATGCGGTTATTCAAGTAGATTCAGCAGAAGCCATGAAACAGCAGCTCCTGTTGCTGCAAGACGATCCTGATCGCATAGCCCGCTATCAAAAAAATGGCCAGCAGGCGATGTTGGCAAACCGTTGGGATTCACGTGTCGCCCAATTTCTCGAGAAATTTGCTCAACTAGTCTGAGTGGTTCCTGTCATCTGGGTAAAAATACCCAATTCCCAAATGAGTGCCTTAACTGCGTAATTTTACCTCGGTCACGAGGGTGTGTCTCTATACACTGGCTTCCATGGTCTAACGACATTAGGGGTAAGTGATGCAAAAGCGAAATCAAAAAGAACAAGAACAAGAACGCACAGAGACTTTGTTTGAACGATGGTGTCGCGAGGAGCGTGGCAAAAAGCTAAGGCAAAACGATGCTTTGTTTTTTGGACTGAGTTTGTTGCTTGCATTTTATGCAACACAAAACGTGCTCACCATTCAATAATAAGAGGTAAGTCAGGCATGAAATTTCTATACTCGCCAGTTTTAGCGTTGTTCAATACTAATTTGACTCGATGGTCTTCGTTGTATCGAATGGTGACTAGTTCGCACTCACCAAAAGCATTTAATGCCGTGGTTGCGCCAATACCTGGAATAGATATTTGGAGTTCTGTTAGGCTCCAGCCAGAATTGTTAGGTTCAGGTGCTTTTTTTGGTGTTGGTAGTGCAGGCGGCATGCAAATGCATAATGGCTCTGAGAAATTATCAGAATTTTCTCCAACATAGAAACACATAGGTTTGGGAAAGTAGTCTGGGAAATACCGCCAAGACGGGAATCCCGGTATGTCAATACCTGGGCTAACACGCGTAACCAATCCAAATGGGGAGCTATCAATATCGATAGCTCTTTCCACTAATTTAAGTTCTTTCCCAGCGCCATTAACTGCTTGAGCAATGTCTTTGATATACAGAAATTCAATGGTCGTGTTTTCTAAAAAGAAGCGACGGTTAGCTGTACCCTGACCGGGGTGTTCATTGCTTGTACCTTCGACAAGTCCAATATCGAGCAAGGCATCAGCTTCTGGCGCACCAGGGCTGACCAGTATAAAAATGTGGTCCAAATGCATTTGAAATAGTTCGGCGTGTTTGGTTATACGCGCTTCAGTCCTGATTGATCTAATATTCCAATAAGTAGTTTAGTCACTTTCTTGTGATGAGTGCGATGAACTTTATCAGCCCTTTCGGCATCGCCTTTGAGTATTGCCTGACACAGCTGCTTATGTTCCTTGGTAGATTGCGTTGGTGATGGGCGAATATTTAATGTGATGGCTCGAACACGTCTAACTTGATCGTTAAGATTTTTAACAACGGCGATAAGGTATTTATTTTGGCTTAGGTTTATTAATTCTAAGTGGAACGCCTCATCGGCTTTTGCCCATGCGTTACGATCATCGTTGCTAAGTGACTGATGCATTGCCTCAACAGCATCAAAAAGAGTTTGTAGTTCGACTTTAGAGTAACCATAGTTCGCTGCGCGTTTGGCCGCCATGCATTCCATCTCTGAGAGTACGTCACGTAAATAAAATATATCATCAGTTGATCTTGACTTTATTTTGACACCTTTACGTGGTTGTACATCCAACAAACCTTGAGCTTGCAACGATAGCGTTGCCTCTCGAACAGGTGTGCGCGACATGCCGAGCCGCTCAGCAAGTTCAGATTCCAAATGATTGGAATCTGCGATGAGTTCGCCAGTGAATATTAAATGTTTTATTTTATCGGCTGCAATACTCGTAGCCGAAGGTTGTTTGCTCGATTTACTCACGCTCTACATCTTATAAGGTTCTGGTACGTTCAAATCTGATTTTTTAATTGATCTTGTTGTTCTGTACTCATCAAATGTTCTATGGTTTTTTGGTTACAACACCTTACGGCAGCTCAGCCATTAAACTAAATATTGATGTTACCGGTAACGCTGTTTATCTCGCGTGGTAGCACAATAAGCAACTTTAGTTTAATTGAGTGAGTTTAAACACGCCAAAAGATAACTATTGAAAACTCTATACCATACGTTAAGCCAAAGTGAAATCAGTTGGTTTGCCGTGCGAATTCAATTTGTGAATGAATACAGGATAAATTCAACAACAAGCACAGCTAATAGCCATGCTTGTCGTCAGTTGTTTTTGTTTGTATTATTTTTTTGTAACTACTCAGGCTAATTTCCACTGAATGAGCTGGACATGTGTTCGTCAGTTGCTATAAACAGAGTATGCAACCACCGATCAATCTATCTAAACTTAGCCATGAGCAGAAAGATGAGTTGATTATGCAGCTGTTCGAACAAATCTCCAAGCTGAGCAGTAGGCTTGATGATCTGGAGAGTCAGTTAGCTAAGAACAGCCGCAATAGCAGCAAACCTCCTTCTAGTGATGGTTATGGTAAGCCCAAGCCGAAGAGCCTTCGCGGCAAGAGTGGCAAAAGCTCAGGTGGCCAAAAAGGTCACAAGGGACGCACACTGAAGCAGAAAAAACACCCGGATAAGATTGTCGATCATTGCTTGGCGCAGTGTGTCGGCTGTGGCCTTGATCTGAGCACGGAGTCAGCACAGCAGATCGAACGGCGGCAGGTATTCGATATTCCACCTATCAGTGTGCAAGTCTGTGAGCATCGCGCTCAGATCAAGGTCTGTCCGTGCTGCTCGCTACGCAACAAAGCCGAGTTTCCGGAATTTGTCACACAACCAGTGCAGTATGGAATCGAACTTCAAGCGGTTGCGGCCTATTTGAGCCAGTATCAGATGGTGCCCTTCAAACGTTTGCAAGAACTGTTCAACGATGTATTCCAGATTCCGCTGAGCCAAGGTACTCTGGATAGCATTCTGAATTGAGGGCATGAGCAACTCGAAGAATTCGAACAACAGGCCAAGCAGGCCGTATCGGATAGCGAGTTAGTTCACTTTGATGAGAGCGGCATGCGAGTAAACAAGGAACTTCATTGGCTGCATGTCGCTTCAACGAATCAGCTCACCAGCTATACGATCCATCCCAAGCGTGGTGCTCCAGCGATGCAAGCCATGGGCATACTCGATGGTTTTGAGGGGTATGCTGTACATGATCATTGGGCCAGTTACAACGCGTTCGATTGTTGCCACGTACTGTGCAACGCCCATCATCTCAGAGAGCTAATCCACGCCAAGGAGCAACACGATCAAAAATGGGCTGGCAAGATGATCGACTGCCTACTGGATGCAAAAAACGAGGCCGATGCCGTACGAGCTGCTGGTGGAACTATTCTTAAAGAATCGCGAATTAATTACTATGCAAGGCGTTTTAGTAGAGTTCTTCGTGAAGGTCGCAAGAAGTTGCCGGTGATTGTCGCGCCGAAGATCAAGAAACGCGGAAGCGTGAAACAACACAAAGTAAAGAACCTGCATGATCGCCTGGTTTTCCACAAACACGAGGCGCTCGCATTTGTGTACGATCTTAGCGTGCCGTTTGACAACAACTTGGCAGAGCGTGATGTGCGGATGGCAAAAGTAAAACAAAAAATATCAGGCTGCTTTCGATCAGAACATGGTGCCCATCGGTTCTGTCGTTATCGTGGTTACTTATCAACGGCCAGAAAACAAGGCCGTAATATTCTCAACTCACTGCGCGATGCATTTCAGGGC
>Ga0115031_1000360_pt1 | contig 32830 bp, 29 predicted proteins | sample Maine_Asex4_meta_FD_87301 | JGI IMG/M metagenome (GOLD analysis project Ga0115031, IMG submission 87301) | Marine algal microbial communities from Maine, USA - Maine_Asex4_metaG | ecosystem: Host-associated > Algae > Red algae > Unclassified | place: Maine, USA | collected 2015-01-05
CGGGCAGATCGCGCGCTTCGCGCGACTGGGACGCTTTGCGTCCGTACCTTGACTATTAGGTTGGAATCCCAAGGGGGACTCACTCAAATGATGCGACTTTCAGGTCGCACCCGATAATTCCGTCTATCGGAACAAAAGCGATTGCACTTTCCCAATTGAGATACGCGATCGCTTGTGTCAAAATTTCTAATTTTCCAATAAACAGTTTCAGAGACAATTACTGAGTATTTGAATAAAAATTCAAATGAGTAAATGAAATTTTGAGCGGAGTAATTTTACTATTGTCGGCAGTTACGTATAATATTACGTATAATATTAGATACAGACCAAATATTGCTACGTGCAAAAGTTTTGACTTATGACTACTAATACAATGTCCAATGCTATTTATAGTGATTGTATTGTTACTTCTAGCGAGTTAAACCGCAGATCGGGACAAATTTTAGATACTGCTTTGACAACACCCGTTACCATCACGCGCAATAATGATTCGTTTGCTTTGGTCAAGCGAGATCTGATGACCGACCTGGCAAATAAAAATCATCAGATGGATAGCTTCATAGAAGTAACAAGCGTTATTCATAGATTGAATTTAGAACAAACGATCGAACAAAGCAATGGATTTAAGTGGGTAGAAGAGTTTGACAGCGAAGAACGTTCTGAACTACTGGGCGAGGTTTATTCTGCCCTAGAAAAAGCAAGATCGATTAATGACTGGAGCTACGTGCGAGATGTTATTCATGAATGGCGTGAAAGTGCAATCGCCTTAGCTAGTGAAGAACTAAGCGAGGCATTCGGCAAGTAGCGAATAATGGCAGATCGAGATCTATTTTTAGAAACTCCTGAAACAATACTAGATATTAAGGAGAAATCGGATGATGCAGTTTGGGCTATTGTTGGTAGTAATTCCAGAGTGGTCAAAAACTGGCGATCGCTGGTAATAAGTTGCCCTGAGAACGCTACTCGTTGCTACCTACATCTGTCTCAAACTCCTATGCAAAGAAGTCCAGGGCGAATATTTCCCTTGAGAGGTAAAAAATTTAAGGGTGCGTGGGAGTACGAAATAACAGGGTCAGATCGAGTTTTCTACGTACCTCTACCCAGCGAAAAAAGGGTAGTTGTCTACTACGCAGGGAAACATCCAGTTAAAAACAAATATCCCAAGCCTCCTTCTGTTTAAAAAAAAGTATTGATAATGACCGTTTTCGCTACAAGTAAGCCATGAAACCCTTAAAATTCGTTAATCAAGGTAGTAATCTTGTACCTCTACTACCAAAAAATAAACTAGCACCATCCAAAGGTTACGAGACTATTTTAGATGATTGGCTGGCACGTTCGCGATCGCCACACACTAAAAGAATGTATCGCTCCAATATTACCGCATTCATTAAGACGATTGGGTATCAGATAACACCAGATATACTAGCTCAATTTTTACTATTAGATAGCCATCAAGCATTTGAATTAGTCTCTCAATATCACGGCTCATTAATTGCCAGGAAGTTAGCACCAGCAACAATTAATCAAAAGCTAGCAGCTATCAAATCTCTAGTTAATTACGCCTCTCAAGCGGGAAAATGTCACTACACCCTAGTTAATATCAAAGCCGAGAAATTGACCCAATACCGCGATACTAAAGGCATCCCCTTAGAACAGTTTAAGTTGATGATGGGTACAGTAGATACCGACACCATTAAAGGATTGAGAGACAGAGCTATTCTATTTTTACTGTGGGGGAATGCCCTGAGACGTTCTGAAATTGCTAACTGTGATATATCTGATTTTTCGACCAAGGCAGGAGAATTGATTATTACTGGTAAAGGGAAGATCGGGCAGCCAGAAACTATCAGTTTGGGCAAAAGTGCGATTGCAGCGATCAATAACTGGTTGACTGCCAGAAAAGATTACACCCTTGATGATCCTTTATTTTGTGCCACCCACAAAGGTTACTGGGGTAATAGATTACATACCCATTCAATCTATAAGCTGGTGCAGAAATACGCCAAGGCAGCAGGAATAGATAAGGTTATGTCACCCCATAGAATCAGACATTCATCTATCACCGAGGCTCTCAACCTGACTAACGGAGATGTCCGAAAAGTTCAAAAGTTATCAAGACATAGCAACTTGAATACCCTAATGATCTATGACGATAACAGGCAGAATCTTCAAGGTGAAGTAACTGGGTTGCTAGATGATACTTTGGCTTGAGACTCTATTACTGGTAGTTCTGGAAATGTATTCAATTGATTAGAGACTTCCAATATCTTCATGGCGAACTGTTGATATGTTTCGGGCGACTTGTTCATATTCATGAACACACCTACAGTGTTGCGATAACTGTTAATCACCAGGCATCGACGTTTATTTTTCAATGTGAAGACAATAATAGCAATACCTCCCAACATGAGAATCAAACCAAATACAAAAGAGGAATCAAAAGTACCAAAACCTGAAAGGGTCAAAATAACACCAATTGCTAGCAAAAAATAGATAGGTGCTTCCGATATCTCGACAGAATCAATATTTTGAATGCGTATCCAGGATTCTTTTTTTTCTAAGCCTGTCTTAACTCTTGTCCGTAAAGTATCATTGTCAATTTGAAGAGTCATTATTCCTCTTGCGGGAACTAGCATATTTCCCCAGACTTGAGCAGGCGAGCCTTTTATCTCAAGAGTGGAATGATTAGTCACTTTTTGAAGATTGCTTATCATTTTCTGTTAGATCATTAATTACAAAAACATCGCTGTCTGTCGATGTACTTCCATAGTTCCCTAAAAGATTATTTAAAGAAGCAAAAAGCCATGTCTAAGATTATTAGCTGCATCTAGCGATCACAGCTAAATATTAATCTGATAGAATAGTTAGGCACAACAAGTTAGGCACAACAAGAGGATGGCATATATCCGCACCAAAAAGGTGAAGGGTAAAAAATACCAATACTTAGTTGAAGGCTACCGAGACAAAGATGGCAAGGTAAAACAGCGAACCATCAAGTATTTGGGTGCAGTCGAGCGGAATGAAGCTGATAAATCAATGGTTACTACTCCCACCAAAAAAATATCTTTTGAAGAATATCTAAGCTATGACGATGGCACGAATAAACATTATGAATTAGTCGATGGTCAATTAATCGAGATGCCCCCAGCTAGCTTTTTACATTCAGATATTATCGATTTCATTGCCGATTGTTTTAAGGCGATCGCGACTCAATACAAATTAGACATCAAGGTCAAAACTGGGGATGTAGGAATTAGAACGGGGATGAATTCATCAAGAATTCCCGATATCTCAGTTATTGATGGTCAGGTCTGGAAAAGCTACCGTCGGGACAAAAGTGCTGTCATTGAAGATGGTTTGATGCTAGCTGTAGAAGTAGTTAGCCCTGGTACAGAGCAGATATCTAGAGACTACACCGACAAAGCGATCGAGTATCAAAATACAGGCATCCCTGAATACTGGATTGTTGACCCCATCGAGCAGAAAATAACAGTCCTAGTATTGAAAGATGGAAATTACACCAAAACCGTATTTACAGAAGATGAGGCGATCGCATCACGGACATTCTCCCAATTGAAACTAACTGCTACTGAAATTCTAGAGGCTTAATTAATTCACGCCCTGCCCGTTTTACAGTACTAATCTTCAAATAGACTTGTTTAAACTTGGTTAAACTTGTTTAAGTCAATTTACATTATTGGTAGCGGGACAGTGTTTCTTCAACCAATGAGTTTAAACATACCCTAGTGTATCGAGAATCATAGGTATTATCGTCACTTTTTGACCAATTACATCGCCAACATACTGCTTGTAGATTATCAAAGTCAAACATTTTTTGTGGGCATCGAGCTTTATTTATCTTGTGATCGATAGTTATATAATTTGGATGAAAATAAGTATTTCCAGCCCGATTAATTAGTTTTTCTCCTTGCTCATTAAAATACTCATAGCCTCTTTTTTTTGCTTCCTCTTTAGAAGTAGTAGCATGAATATCTTGACCCCGTACCATTCTCTTCGCGCAGTATGGACAAGGTTTATAGGTATATATTTGTCTAAATCGATTGGGACTAATATAACCTAGTTCTGGGTGCTTGATTACGTCTAATGCTTTTGCTCCATTCCAAATAGATTGAATGTCTCTTCCTCGATAAAGGTGATTAAGTTCTGATTTTGAGATACCCTTCATAATTACAATCCTAGAACTTAAATTTTAGAATACTTGTTAATAGTATTAGCCAGCATTTTATCTAGCTCGTGGCGTGTTTGTTGAATATTATCAATAGTTTTATTGGCTAACTTATTAGCGTTTTCTGACTCAAGTTCAACTATATTTATCGCACCATCAATATCCCCAGTTTTAAGCTTATAGTCAATTAGATTAATAACTTTTGATTCAGAGATTATCTTCCATGACTTCTGAACTTTTTTCCAACCAACGTTATAGTAACCCTTACCTCTTACATCTTTCTGGATATCTTTAGCTAAAGCTTTAAAACTGGATGTATTTCTTTGTTGCCATTGCCGATAGCTTAAACCTTTAACTAGCTTCATCAATATCAACTCTCCGTTGAATTTTTAACCAAACCTTATTCCAGACTTCTAAACCAACTTCTTGAATTACTTCTTCTTTGGTAACTCTGCTTAATTCGTCTTTATTGCTGATTTCTTTATCTTTACTGGCTAGTAAAACTTTAGTTTGATTATCTATAGTGTCTTGTAGAGATACTATAGTTTTTTCATTTTCAGACAACTGTTGATTTGCAACTCTATTATATTCTTGTAAAGTGCTAACCAAGTCTCCAACATCACCTTGATAATCTTGAATATGAACTAAATCTTTTTTAGCTAATTCTGTCTTTCTAGACTGTCCCGAAAGCTTAAGTTTGTCCATAAGCCATTTTCCAAGTTGAAAAATCTCTGAATTCTCAAAATCCACAAATTTTTGTTTTAAGGTGGCTAATTCTGTTTCTACTTCTTTAGTCCTATTATTAGCTTCTCTAGTCCTGTTTCCTTGACCTAATCTATTTTCACTGATGACTGGTTTGAGCATTGCCATAACCTCTGAAGACTCAACCATCTTTAATAGTTGTTCGTCAGTTATTTTATTTTTTTTCAATGCGTCGTAGAAAGCGTACTTAGCAACAGAAGTACTTTCTTTTAACTTTTTAATTGCCTCCTCTCTTTCTGACTTTGATAGCTCCATTGGTCTTATATAGTATAAATGTAATTAAATAATAATCTCAATTAGTGCATACCACAGTGACAGAGATCGTCTCTATCAAAATAAGATAAAGTGAAACCATAAAAGTTTTATAGCGATCGCTCCTTTACTTGCTAGGATAGCAAAACAAGAGTGTTCAATTTAGTTACGATTTACTTATATTTTTTATTCCCAGTAGTAATATTTTTTTGGATTTATAGCTATTTGTAGGGTTACTCACTACACAATTTTTGCCTTGAGGCAACGCTACGCTAAAATTACTTCGTGAGCTAAGGGGTTTGACCCCTCTGGACACCCCTGCGCTACTGGGAAAAGAAGAAGATCTAATTTATTTAAAATTTTAATTTCTTTACGCATTTGATTTAACGACTAACTGATGTGCCAACCAAGCGATCGCCATAATCGCCATCAAAATCAATTTTTGCTCAGAATAAGACATATCTAGTCTACCCCCTGGCAACGATGGCATTGTTAATTGCCTGGATTACTTTGCTCACAAAATCTAAATCTTTACTCTCCAGTGCTTTTAATTCCCCTGAAGCCGTTCTCAACGAAATTGTATAAGTAGGTGGTTCATCTTCATCATCTTTCGCACAAGCCACAACGTAAATAACTAGTGCCATCAATGCTAATGATGCCAAAGAAATTAGATTAAACAGCCATCCTCCAAATAAAAGGCAAACTTGAGAAAAACCGCCCAATACCAGGAAGGAATAAAAGATTATTTTAAATTTTTCTTTCAGGCTGTATGTTTTTTCACCTTTAGCACCTGGAATCATATTGCTCTTGACTGAGATAATCCCTGCCATAGAATAAGTTTCACCTTTGACCATTAAACGAGCATTGGTGACTTTAATTCTATTATCTGACAAAAAAATTTGTTCTTTCATGACCTGATATCTGAGGCTTCATCTTTGAGTAGACTAATTCCCCAATTATCAGCTTTTACAAATCGTACATGGTGTGACATCAATCAACACACTAGTTTGTCACTAATCAAACGATTAAGTTTGAAAAACAGAAAAAAAAACTGAATGCGATCGCTTCTGTAATATTTTCCCAATTGAAAGTTACGGCAGAAGGAATTTTAGAGGTTTGATAAATTATCATAAGCTGGTTCTATAGTGAAGAACGCCTAATTTACAAAGAGGCACACATCGTCAAAACTCCCATAACAATTGCCAGAAAGATCGAACCAATCACCACCCCTTTAGCTACTTGATCGCTCAAACCTTTCCTGAGTAAAGTCACCTCCTGAACTAATAAAGCATTTTGTTCGTTGAGTTCTTTGATTTGCTCCCAGATATTTCTTAGGCTTTTCTTTTGGAGATGTTCGAGTTCTTTTCGTATAACTGCCAATTCCTTATCTGTGGGATTTAACTCTGGAGTCTCGCTGTTTATGGGCATCTACCTTAAAGATTACATTGTTAGATTACCCAAAAAAACTAATAGACAAGCGTGATCGCTTTTACTCTAAATATTGAATAATAAATCAAAGTGTCAAATTAGTTTCAGGCTATGGATTTTCAATATTTAGATTGCGATACAAAAGAAACCATTGCTTACCATATCAGGGGAATAGAACATTTACCTGATTCCTTAGTAAAAAGAAGTGGAATTTTGCCAAAATATCTCGAAGACAATCAAAAACACATTCTTGATAAAACCCGTGAAAAATATCAGGCGATTGCATGTTTGCTTAGAGTATGGTTATTAAACCAAACCGTGCTACTCCCATCGCAATTTTTACCCGTTCTGGAAGCATATGCGCCTCATGCTGAAATAGCTCTTGCTCGCCTAAAAATAATTCAGGAGATTTTTAAAAGAGTACAAGTTTTACGAGAAAGCTTTTCTTCAGCTATTGAATTTTGGTGGAATGTGCAGTGGCAGTCTTGCCAGAGCAACCTAAAAGATACTGGATTATTAGGAAAGCCTAATACTAATGGCAAAAGACAAGTTTTAGATTCTCATTTAAAAACACTCAAGCAATATGGAGAGCGTCCTTATACATCAACAATAAAGATGATTAACGATTCTGATTGGCAACCTATGGAACAATCTATGGTAGAGAAACTACCAACAGAAACAGACATTGAGCGTCAATACAAAAATGATTTAAATAGGTATCTAAATGAAAACCGCAGACATCTAAATAATCAATTGTCAACTGCAAAAGTCCACAGATTTCAAATACTTAAACCAGACAACCCTCCTCAATTTGCTAAAACAATGTATATATATGCTGCTCAACTTGCAGCAAAAGACGACCACTTTAGAAATCATATTTTTTCTGAATTCAACGCAACCGAAAAACGTAACCTAAGATTAATTCGCAATAATAAAGATCTTAAGAATGCTTATATAGATTGCGATGGTAATTTAGTTACTAAGGAAAAGCACAAACGAGGTAAAGACAAGAAGAAACGAAAAAAGCAAACCGCTAAAAAACGAGGCTTTTGTAAAGAAAAGTAACAATTAGTCCAAAAGATGCACAAACATATCATTAAGACTTGTTTTAGGTAAAACTGTGGATATATCCATTTAGCAAAGAAGAAGATGGGCAATAAATCTAATCGAAATATTTTCCCTCTGAGAATGCCAGAGCTTAGAGAAGCTGTGCGAGATCGCGCACAGGTCGAAAATCGAACCCAGACAGATTTGATAAAAGAAGCAGTTAGGCAGTATCTACTAACACCTTACGATCGAAAAACCGCTAGCTAAACATCCGTCCAAAGATTAACAGCTAACGGCTTTTTGATTTTGTTCAACATATTCCTGCTCCAGCGAAAACTGGGGGCAGATACTATTATGGTAACTCTACACGGTTTTAATCGAAAAGACCAATTCAATAATTACCTCTCAACAAGCGAAAATTCAGCCTTACAACAGAAAACAAAAACTAGACAAAGCTGTACGGCAATTAACGGCAATTATCCCAAATTAAAACAATTTGAAGCTTTCAGTATTCTCGATCACATTGATAAACTAGAAACAGCTAAGGGCAGCGATCGCTATATCTGTCCTGTTTGTAGTGGAAACGATTTAACAATCGAAATAAAAACTGGAAAGTATAAATGCTGGCACGGTTGCGAATGTTCCGATATTAGAGAAGCTCTTTCTCCTTGGAAAGATATAGCTAATAATAACAATGGCTTCTATCCGAACCAAAAGCCCAAATTCAAGCCAAAAAAGCCTACGCTCCCCGTTTCTCTACCCGAAGGCAAAATTGTCCTAGCAACGCTACCAGATGCACCTACAGACAATCCTCGTGTAATAGAAAAACCTTTTGTCCCTGAGTGGGCTACAGAAAGGTACAAAATACCAAAGATATGCGATCGCGAAATCATCTATCAATACTCAAAAACTCAATGGATATCTCGCTACGAATGGAAAGATCCCACCCATCCGAAAGGACATAGAAAACACCCACACCCCAAACATCTCGACGATCAGGGAAAAAGTCACTGGAAAAAGGGAAAAAGTCAATGGCAAGCCTACAGAATAGATGAGGCGATCCTAAAGGATACCGCGACCCATTTCGCTAACTGTCAAGATAAATGGGTACTAGCTTTAGAAGGTGAACCTTGTGTAGAAACCGCACGAACATTACAGTTAGCAGCTATTACTTGGCAAGGTGGAAGCTGGACAAAGGAAGAAATCACTAAAACAATCACAAAACTCAAAAATAACGGTGCATCTGGCTTAGTTATCCTGCCAGACCATGACCAACCAGGAGCTAAAAAAGGACAGTTGATACTATCGGTATGCAGCCAACTCAACTTTCCTTGCTTAACAATTGAGCCTACAGATCTTTGGTCAGATATGCCCGACAAAGGGGATATTGTAGACTGGGTAAAAGATTGCGAGGGTTCTATGAATCAAGATGAGTTCATTTCTCAGCTAGAGCTTGCCATACATAGAGCAGTTGAACGTAGAAAAGAACAGATGTCTGCGTTTACGGGTGATGATGCCGAACGAGATAAATTTTCTCATATTCCTCGCTGGTCGCAAACCGATCTCGCTAACTGGTTAGCCGAACGCTATCGCTCCCAACTGTTATGGAATATAGAGCTACAGCAATGGTATCGTTACAGCGCACAAACAGAGGGAATTTGGAGCATTGAGCCTGTTGAATTTATCGGCGAAGTTATTACAACAGAACTAGAATCTTTAGCAGATTTGTATGCCAGGCTCTATGGAGAAAAAGAACGACCCTCATGCAGTATTAACTTGATTAACAGCATAATGTCGTTGCTCAAGTTTAAGTTAAAAGTGCGTAAATGGGATGAATCTACGGGACTATTACCTCTATTAAACGGAGTTCTCGACCTAAACAATAAAAAACTAATTCCCCACGCCCCAAGACATCGCTTAACTTGGTGTCTGCCCTATGCTTATAATCCCCTACTGACCTGCGATCCAATTCTTGATTGGTTAAGAGATACTTGCGGTGGCGATCGCGATCTTGTTCAGTTAATGCGAGCTTATTTATTAGGCGTAGTTACTGGTCGTACCGACTGGCAAAAATACCTGGAATTAATTGGCGCAGGAGGAACGGGAAAAAGTACCTTTACCCGACTAGCGATCGCCTTAGTGGGAGCAAATAACACCCACACCACTACTCTGAAAAAGCTAGAAGGAGAAAGGTTTGAAACCGCTTCTATTGCTGGTAAAAGGTTAGTTTTAATCAACGATTCCGAACGCTATGCAGGTTCAGTTAGCACCCTCAAGGCTCTAACTGGTCAAGATACCTTGCCCTACGAGGTGAAGTTTAAACAGTCTACAGGGGGCTTTACTCCTAACGCGATGGTGGTTGTGGCAGCCAACGAAACTATTCAATCTGGTGACTATACCAGTGGCTTAGAGCGAAGACGGATAACAGTACCAATGTTTAATAAGATTTCTTCTGAAAACCAGAGAAATTTAATCGAACATCGTAACGGAGAAATCTTGGGGGAATTCGCCCAATATATACCAGGGCTGCTTAATTGGGTCTTGGCAATGGATGAGTCTGAAGCCACCAAGATTATCAAAAACTATCAAAAAGCCGTTCCTAAATTGGCTGTGATGAAGGCACAGACTTTAGTAGAAACTAATCCCATTGCCGATTGGCTAGATAACAATATCGTCTACAGAGAAAATTATCGTACTAACATCGGTGTTGCTAATCGAGATAAAGATAGCAGTAGCGATCGCTGGTACTTAAGTACAGATAAATGGCTTTATGCTAACTATGCCGAATACTGTCATAGCACGGGTACTAAATCAATTGGATTGCGTCGCTTTGGCAATTTATTATCCGACCTGTGTGAAAACCAGCTTGAGCTAAATATCGAGAAAGGACGCGATCGATCTGGGTCTTATGTTGCTGGGTTAAAAATACGCTCTGAATATGACAGCGATCCGCCAATGATAACAGGCAAAGATAGTCCGCCAGACGACGATCCACTATTAATAAGTACTACGCATAATACATCTTCGACAACGATGGATGTGACGGATAGTGTGATGGATAGTGTGACGGATGAAAGCATTGGTGGTGATAAAAGTGACGGATGTGATGGATATTTTGAAAGCCAGTCTCAAGAGTCAGATCTAGAAAAATTAAACAGCAATGATATTACAGCTATTAATGAGGAGAATTTACCGTCACATCCATCACATGATGTTACTCAAAGCATGACGAGTGATAAATCAGAGCCGATTATTAATCCATCACATCAACCATCACAGTCCGTCACTCCACCCATCACAATCCATCACAATCCATCAGATGTAATAAAAGAAGGAAGTCGCGTCAACATAATTAATTGCCCTGGTCATTGTTTGTGGGCGCAGCCGTTTAAAGTTCTTTCGGTTAAAAATGGCATGGCTGAATTAGAAATGTTTGACGATCCAATTGACTTAGAAAAACTTGAGCTAAAGAGCAAAGGTAATGGTGATGAGTAACAAAATTAACTCTAAAACTGAATCAATAGAAGTCCCTGTTGCGATCGCTCGTGAGGTCAAACTATTTATTAACCTGTTGCAAACTGGAGAGATAGATTCTTTATCAGACTTACTCCAACAGGCAGGATATAGTAAACCAACTTTATTCGATCTGACGAATTTAGATGATATCTGGAAGACAGTTACTACTCTAATTGAGCCACCAACTACAAGAGCGTTGTTATCTCAACAAAGTCGTCTAGTTAGTCTAGATGAAGATAAGGCAGTTATCGGGATTAATTCACCCAAACTAGTCAAGCTACTTCAAAGTAAAATTCCTAATATTGATGCGGCTATACAGTCTGCATTGGGGTATGAGGTGACAGTTGAATTGATAAGTTCCGCAGATGCCATAACTGAATCATTCCCAGTTATTGAACAGGATTCTAAATCTAATCTGACAGGCGATCAGCAGCTTGCTCTATCTCAACTTAAATTCTTTACTCAAAGTCAAGATAAGTTTTTTAGGCTGACTGGCTATGCTGGTACGGGAAAATCATTTCTCATGTGTCATTACATCAAATGGCTGTTATCTGAGGGAATTACTTTTGTAGCTGCCTGTCCCACCAACAAAGCTGCCAAGAGTTTGAGAAATTTAGCTGAATCTGAAAGTTTGAGCCTCGATGTCAAAACCGTAGCTCAATTATTGGGACAACAGCCAGAAATTAACGAAGAGACGGGAAAAGAAGAATTTCTCATCAAGGGTGAGGCGGATCTAACTGGCTATAACATCGTTATCGTTGATGAATTTTCAATGGTGAACAAGGATAACTTTAAAGAAATAGTCACTGCTGCTCGTTCCTCTCTTCTGACTAAAGTAGTCTTTGTAGGGGATGCTGCCCAATTGCCTCCAGTCAAAGAAAAAGAGCCAATTGTAGCCACTTCCGAGCTAATTGAACGAGATGCTACCTTAACTGAAGTTGTTCGCTATGACGGTCAAATTGCCCATGTAGCAGAGCTTATCAGAAGCAATTCCAAGTACAGTCGCGTTACCTATCCTTTTACGACTAGTAGGGATCGAACTATCCTCTGTGTCCCTCAAACAGAATGGTTAGATAGAGCCATAGAACTATTTGAGTCTGAAGAATACAATCTCAATCCAGACCATGTAAGATTTCTGGCTTGGAGAAACAAAACAGTTAAATCTCTCAATCAATTCGTCCGTACTAAACTCTGGGGAGAAAACGCCCCATCTTATGTGCCAGGCGATCGCCTGATAGCGCGTAAGCCATTGTTTAGACCCAAGCCAGGAGGTAAGGGAAAAAACAAGTGGCGCATTTTAATTAATAATTCAGAGGAAGCCATTGTCATTGAAGCTGGTCAACTCCAAGAGCTTGCTTTTCAAAAAGAAATTTATCAATACTGGCAAGTTGAAGTGCAGCCCGAAGCTGGCGGAAAGCCCCAAACACTATCTATTCTTCATGAGGATTTTCTGAAACTACATTCAGAACAAGTCCGAAATTTTGCCGATAAAAAGCTGTGGAATTACTATTTCGATCTTTCTCGAATGTTTGATGATGTTGGTTATGCCTACGCTTTAACTACTCACAAGGCTCAAGGTAGCACCATCGATTATGTATTTCTTGATGTTAATGATATGAGAGGATGTAGCGATCGCCAAAAACTTTTATATACTGCCTTAACCCGTGCTAAACAACAAGCCTTGATTTCTAAATAAGCGTCAATGCTCGATGTTTAAAAAATTATCGAAAAAATTCCGCTCTTAAATTAAGTCAAACGAACTATTAGCTCGATATATGGATATACAAGCATTGATACAGCAAAAAATTAAGTCACAAGAACTTTCCAAGGCAGCAAAAGCAGGTAGTAAAAAAACTTCTATTCCTTTAAATAAGATTACCGATCCTAGTGCTTTAGGTAGTGGGGCGATTGCTTCAATAATGGAGAGGGGTGATAACTCTAAGGCTATTAATGCTGCTTTTGATGGAGTAGAGAGAACACTCTCTAAAGTCAAATCGGGAAATTTAGAAGATTTAGAAGAAATCCTAGTCAATCAAGTTTATGTGTTGAACGGTCTATTTAATCAATTAGTAATACAAGGAAAAGCTAGTTTAACTGAACCTGCGGTTATGCGATCGCTACCCAACCATCCTAAGACCATGTTAAACGTAGCACTAAAAGCCCAAACTCAATGTAGAGCAACAGTTCAGACAATTAACGATTTGAAGAATCCTAAAAAGACAACCTTTATTAAGAACCAGCTCAATAATGTCAAGATGGAACTTGAGGAAAGAATAGAACAGTTAGAGGATATAGAACATGGCAGCAAGAAACTGGACGGAGGAACAGAAGCAACAGCAATCACAGTTAATTCAGAATTGGAAGCCTTGGAAGTCATCGACGGGAGCAAAGACCCTAGAGGGTAAAGCTCGTAGCTCTCAAAATGCCCTTAAGCATGGATTCAGGAGTGCAGAGGCGATCGCCAATCAAAAAGAAGTTAATCAGAACTTCCGACAGCTAGAACAGACACTCAAAGATATGAGTAAAGCTACGCAAACGCTGAACCTAGATGAATTATCAGCAGCACTAAGTAAACTAACTTCTTTATAGAGCAATCGTTTCAAGATTTGATGTCGTCGAATTATATGTCGGGGGTTGTTTTCTGCTCTATTACTATCGGATTGCAATATCTCATATTTACCCAAAATATATTTACTTTCAATATTTGTGTGTGGAATATAAGTTATAACTGTAGTCCTTGAAATCTTTTCATTAACTAATGAGCCAACAAACAATTGAATCTCAGGACTTAACCATCGCTAAGTTATTTGATGATTTTTACCATATCCCAAATTATCAAAGAGAATATGTGTGGCAAGAAAAACAGGTAGAGCAACTATTAAAAGATATCTACGCAGAGTTTCCACCTACTGATTTTCAGGATAAAGCTGATGATTATTTTATTGGTAGTGTTGTAGTCTGTTCTGGAGCTGATCATACAGATGAACTCTATGAAGTAATAGATGGTCAACAACGAATTACTACTATTTACATCTTGTTTTGCGCGGTTAAAAATTATATTTGTCAGTTAAATAATAATCAGTCAGTTGAGAATATTAAAAAATATATTTCAGGAACAGATACAGATTCTAAAGGGTATTCCATATCTCGATATAAAGTTAAATTTCAATATCAAGCTAGCAGTAATATTTTAGAAAAATTTGCTCAAGATGATTTTGATTTGTCACAAATAGATCTGGAAAATGAGTCAATTGAAAATCTTGTTAATTCTTATGAGTCAATTTATACTTTTCTAAGTACTGAATTTGAAAAAAATGAAGATGAAGTACGAAGATTTTATTCACATTGTATTAAAAAGGTAAAACTTGTAAGAGTAATAACCTCAGATATTAATCACGCACTAAGAGTTTTTGAGACCGTTAATGATCGAGGTGTGGGTTTAAATCCTATGGATTTGCTTAAAAATCTAATGTTTAAACAGGCAAATTCAGAGGATTTCCAAACATTAAGTGATGAATGGAAAGAAATAATTGATAATTTAGAATCTGCAAACGTAAAACCTTTTAGCTTTTTGCGTTACTTTATTTTATCTGAGTATGACGTTAAACGAGAAGATGTACAAAAGAAGGAATATGAATGGCTTCTTCGCAATGAATCAGTATGTGGATATAAAAAAGAGCCAATAAAATTTGTTGAGAAAATTAAACTAGCTGCCAAATCTTATAATTACTTTCTTGATGGTAAGAATTCAGATGGAACAGAAAATCGCTACTTAGATAATCTAAAATATTTAAGTCCAACTGCTCGACAGCATATGAGCCTTTTGTTGGCAGCGAAAGACCTTCCAAGCAATTGTTTTCTTGAATTATGTCGTCATATTGAAAATTTCCTTTTTTTGTTGATAATAACCGATCAGAAAACTAATGATTTTGAAAGAGATTTTATTGAGTGGGCGAAAAAAATTCGTAGTCTTGAAGATGTAGATGATGTAGATGATTTTGAAAAATTAAATGATTTCATTGTCAGTAACTTAAACCCAATCAAGAAAAGGTTAGAACAAAAATTCGATAATAATTTTATAAACTGTAAACAATCAGACTTACAAAAATATAAAATTAAGTATATTTTAGCAAAAATTAACCAATATGTAGAGGAAGAAGCTTCTGGCAGTGAAGCACCTACAACAACATTAAACACATTTATAAAATCCTCAATAGAAATTGAGCATATACTACCAGAAAAACCGACTGAAGATATTGTTAACAAATTTGATAAACCAACACAAATAAAAGAATATACTTATAGATTAGGAAATCTTACTCTTCTAGAAAAATCAATTAACGCATCTATTCAGAATAGTTTATTTAGTAAAAAAAGAAATGCTTATAAGCAAAGTAAATTGTATTTAACTAAGTCAATAGCGGAAACAATTGAAGTAGGTCAAAATACGGCTATTGACAGAGCAGTTGCAGAACTTAAAGAATTTCAAGATTGGACTACTCAATCGATTGAAGAACGCCAGCAAATCCTTTCTGATATAGCAAAAAAAGTATGGGATATGGAATGCATTTCTGTTTTGCCAAATTAATCAATATCAAATATTGATGTTTCACTTAAGAATTCGACGATCTCGGCTTTTTTAGATTCTCTAGGAGATTTTCTCAGTTTTTCGCGAAATTTATTGCCTAAGCCTTTGATAGTTATAACTTTTCTAAGCTCGCCTACTTTAAGTTCGTTCCAGTCAACATCTTCCTCTTCATCAAGATCGTCATCAAATATCGGTTCTAGAGAAGATTTATCTATCTGAGTTGGTAATTTCTCCTTGTCATCAACAATAGGAGCTAAAGTTTTCTTGTTTACTTTGGTAATAGTAGGAATATCATAATCTTGTTCAGTCTCAAACTCTGAAACTATGCTGGCAAATTTTTGGTCAATCGTTTCGTTAAGGTCGTTTTTAAGACTAGTTATCTGATTGACGATCGCAGTTTTATTTTTTTGCTCTGTGTCTTCTCTTTTTGCTGTGAAAGTGTTTAATTGTTCTGATATCCTGCTGTCTACTATGTTCAACAGATTGTCAAACTGTTGTTCTACGGTTTGTATAACAATATGTTTTACGCTTTGTTCATCAGTTTGTTCTACGCTATCATTACCTAGTCCCTTGCCAATTAGCTCTAACAAGGTAGCTGTAATATCAAACTCTTTTTCGTTTTCACTATGGGACTTGGGAAAATTCTCACATCCATAATTACTTACTTGTTCCCAAAGTTGAGGCGGAATTCTTAAGCCTATTGCTTTAGATTTCATTTCATAACAGTCCGTATAACGATCGTATAAGTACTGTTATACAGCAGAGGATAGCTACTCGCACTGAATAAGTAGTAACCCCATAATATAGGCAAAAATAATTTATTTACTCAAATACTCATTATTTCATTTATTCAAATGAACATTGTTGTCCAGTAGGACTACAGTGGTCATGTTGATTTTTTAGCATTAATCTTTGAGTAAATGAATTAGTACTCATTACTTCCAACCATCATTTACTCAATTACTCATTTGAAGATGACTATTATCATTAGCGTTCTAAATCAAAAAGGGGGAAGTGGAAAGACAACTATATCTAGCAACCTAGCCCATGCAATCGCCCTTGACGGTCATAAAGTTTTACTAGTTGATTCTGACCCCCAAGGCAGTTTGAGAGATTGGAATGAAGCAAACGGAGGGGAATTATTACCCGTCGTTGGACTAGATAGGGAGACATTACCCAAGGATCTCAAAGCAGTAAGTAATGGCTATGACTTTGTAATTATTGATGGTGCGCCACAGATAGCCAAGATGTCGGCAGCAGCAGTCAAAGCAGCTAATTTAGTACTTATTCCCGTTCAACCGTCTCCCTATGACATTTGGGCTTGTGCAGATTTAGTAGATATCATTACTGCCAGACAAGAGGTTACAGACGGCACACCACTGGCTTACTTTGTAATTAGTCGAGCTATTAAAAACACTAAGCTTGGTAATGAGATTAAACAAGCATTGATAGATTATGAGCTTCCCATAATGAAGACATATACTACCCAAAAAGTTGCTTACCCTACTACCGCAGCCGAAGGAACAACAGTATTTAACGAACCGAAGAGTAGTGCAGCAAAAGAAATCATAGCTATCAAAACTGAAGTAATGGAGGTCTTAAACTATAGTGCTTAAAGCTAAAAAAACTCGTCGCGATCGCCCAGACAAAGAAAAAGCGATCGATGAGGCAACCAAACCAGATACCAAAAGGTTGAATGCAGAGATACCCAGAGAGCTACACAGTAAGCTGAAAACCTTCGCTGCCCAAAAGGAAACTAAAATCACTGAAGTGGTTATAGAAGCAATTACTGAGTATTTGAGTAAAGACTCAAATGAGTAAATGAATAATCTTGTTAAGAAATACAGACGTAGCTCTCTAGCATCTTTCTGCAAAATTTCATGGATAATTATTTTTACCTTTAGCTGCGTTCTCATGTTGAATAGCTGCCAAAGTAAATTTGATAATATCGCTAATATTAATAATGGAACGGGAGAAAATATCTTAATTTTGGGAGATAGTATTACTTCTGGCTACGGCTTAAAACAAAAACAAGCCTATCCCTATCTCCTTAGTCAAAGAATTAATTTACCTATTGTCAATCTTGGAGTTAGTGGAGACAAGACTTCTGATGCTTTAGCTCGATTGCCAGAAGATGTCTTAAACGAACAGCCTTGGATGGTTATCGTTGCATTAGGAGGAAATGATTTTTTAAAGAAAGTTCCTAAAACAGTAACCGAACAAAATTTAAAAGAAATAATATCTCAAGTACAAACAAAAAAAGCAATTACTGTTATTTTAGGAATGAACTTAGGACTGTTTACTGATGAATACAAAGACCTATATCAGCGTATAGCTGAAGAAACTGGCTCTTATTTAATTCCTCAAGTACTTAAAGGAATTATTGATAATCCCAAGCATCGACAGCAGGATATTATTCATCCCAATAAAATTGGTCAAGAAATTTTAGCCGACAAAATTGCCAAATCTCTAGATCCTCTGTTAAAGCAAGCAAAGTTGCCAGCCAGCTTAAAATAAATATCCTGAATTAATGAGTATTTGAATCTTTACTCATTTGAGTAATATAAGTTATCTTGAATTATTTAAAAGCCGAGCTACTCATATGCCTGTTTCTAAGAACGATCGCTGTATCTCATATCGTTTGATGGACAACACTGTCTATTAATGCAGTAAAAACGATTTACTAGACACTATTTTGAGGCGGTTTTGGGGTGTCTACGAAGTTATAACTTTTGAGACAGCTTAAACCCTATGGTTATGAGTACTGCTTTAAATTGTTGGCGCTCTACACTATAGCTTGGACTCAATTTTTTTCTCAGCATTGGGCATAAAAGTAAGGGACAAAATAATAGCTGTTATTACTATCATTGCCCCTATACAAATGTTTTCTTGACTAGACTGTTGACTCTTAAATAGTCGTAAAGTCCGCTGCGGTAATATTAGAAGCACTAACATTCTTGACGATCGCCAAGAGTTGATTATTGTTAGTCGTATCGGCAATCAAAGTCGCTGTTCCTGCTTGGTTATTGCTAATATCGAGGTCGCCGAAACCAAGCGAGGCTGATAAACTAAATCGATCTACACCGTTTTGGAAATCGTTAATCGTATCTGCCCCTGATGCTGATTCGAGGACAAATATATCTGCTCCACCATTACCGACGAGAGTATCGTTGCCCGATTCACCAATGAGGACATCGTTACCAGTACCGCCATAAATAGCGTCACTCATTTGACTACCCATTAAGGTGTCATTACCAGCATCGCCGACAATTATTGTCTTAATATTAGTTGCACCACTCGCATCAATTTTGTTATTGCCTGCACCGCCTTGAAGACGAGCCACTTCGACGTTGTAGATGGCATCAGTACCGACACCCAAAAGCTGAGTATTTGTCAGAGTAAAGTTGACATCGGCAGTCGCCAGAATGCGGTCATAACCACTACCACCGTTCAGGGTATCATTACCTGCCTCGCCTCGAAGAACATCGTTACCACTGCCACCATTAATCGTATCGTTACCCGAACCCGCATACAGATAATCATTGCCATTACCACCATGAAGCACATCATTACCTTGACGGCTTTCTAAGCGATCGCTACCATCTTGACCATAAAGAACATCAGCTTTGGCACCGCCATAGAGACTATCGTTACCAGCACCACCAACTAAGGTAACGTTGAGGTTATTGACTTGAGCTGCATCAATTTTGTTATTGCCTGCGCCACCTTCGAGTCTGGCTTGTTCGACGTTACGGATCAAATCTGTACCCAATCCTTTGAGTCGAGTATCGGTAAGAGTAAAGTTGACATCTGCCTTTTCAACAATACGGTCAACTCCCCATCCACCGTCAAGGGTATCGTTTCCAGATTCACCCTTAAGAATGTCATTGCCGCCATTGCCAAAGAGAGTGTCATTGCCCGAACCAGCATACAGAGCATCGTCACCGTTACCTCCGTGGAGGACATCATTACCATTACGGCTTTCAAGGCGATCGTTGCCAGACTGCCCATAGAGAACGTCAGACTTCGCACCACCGTAGAGGCTATCGTTACCGACACCACCAGCTAGGGTGACGTTTAGCTCCGAAACCAGACCAGCATGAATCAGATTATTTTTAGCATTACCCTGAAGATAAGCTGATTCAATGTTTTGTAGCGTATCAATACCTCTGCCAGTCAATGTAGTATCTGTCAGTCTCAAGTTTGTAGCAGCAGTTTCGACGAGACGATCGCTTCCGATTCCACCGTCAAGGGTATCATTTCCACTACCGCCAGATAATGTATCGTCGCCCGAACCAGAATTGATAATGTCGTCGCCATCATCACCCCAAAGGCGATCTTCATAATTCCCTGTGGTAATGCTGTCATTCCCATCTAATCCTCGGTAAGAGATATTAGTTTCTGACCAATTTAGAACGTTGCTTTGTGTTGTATCCGTCCAGATTGAAGCGCCAATAATTTCGTCTAAAGCTAGTCGCTCGCCTTCTACCTCAATATTTTCAATGCGGTAAAAAGAATTGGCGTAATTTCCAATAGTTAGACGATCGCTCTGTGAATTAGTTAAAGAGAAAGTTAAATCTAACCCATTAAAGTTCCAGCGCAGATTGTCGCGAGTAATCCCAGAGCCAAAGCGAAGGGTATCACTTGCACCACCAGCAGTAATTCTAGATGCTTGATAGGCAGATTTGTAAGTACCATAATCAGAAATTAAATCCTGACCATAACCTCGATCGAAGATGTAGACATCGTTTCCACCTCCACCCATCAGGGTGTCATTACCTGTGCCACCGTCAAGGATATCGCTATCAGACAGGTTATTGTTGTAGTTATCACTTAAAAGATCATTACCTGCACCACCAAAGTAGGCATCGTTACCGTACCCGCCATTGAGGGTGTCATTACCTGCACCACCGTCGAGGGTATCATTACCAGATCCTGCAAATAAAGAGTCGTTACCTACTCCGCCATTGACTTTATTGTTGCCATTTCCAGCCCCTAAAGTATCATCGCCATCACCGCCATCTAACGTATCATTACCGTCACCAGCATTCAGTTTATCGTTGCCGACATTACCGAACAGAAGGTCATTTCCACTACCAGAGGTAATGATATCGTCGCCATAATTACCCCATAGCCGATTATCATAATCCCCCGCAGTAATAGTGTCGTCTCCTGCCAATCCCTGATATGAAATAGAGCTTCTGAGCCAACTTAGAGAATTATTGTTGCTAGTATCGCGCCAAGTTTGCAGACCAATAATTTCTTCAGCGGTTAGTTGTCCGTCTTCTACCTGAATATTTTCAATGTAGTAGAAAGAGTTAGCATAATTTTCAATAGTCAAACTGTCGTCAGGTGAGTCTGACAGAGAGAAAATTAAATCCTTGCCATTAAAGTCCCATGTAAGATTGCTCTGGGTAACATTATTTCCGAAGACTACTGTGTCGTTATTACCACCACTATTTACTCGGTCAACTTGATAGGCTAAACCTATAAAGCTATAGTCCGAAACTAGATCGTTACCATAGCCTCGATTGAAGATGTAGACATCTTCACCTCCACCACCTTTGAGAGTGTCATTGCCCCAACCACCATCGATTGTATCGCTATCGCGGTTATAGCTACTATACGAGTAATAGGTACGTCTAATATCTTCAATTAAGTCATTACCCGAACCACCATAGTAAACATCATTACCGCTTCCACCTCTTATTGTGTCGTCTCCCGCTTGACCATACAAAACATCCTCTCCCGAACCAGAGACAAGTGAATCATTACCACTACCTCCAACCAGGCGATTATTACCGTTGCCTGCGCCGACAGTATCATCTCCCGAACCGCCGTTGACAGTATCATCGCCCTCACCAGCTTCAAGCGAGTCATTATCTGCGCCACCAGAAAGATTGTCGTCACCAGCACCAGATGTAATAGAATCGTTGCCAATATCACCCCAGATGCGATCGTTATAATCTCCAGTAGTAATCCTGTCATCTCCATCCAAACCGTTATAGTTGATGCCAGTGTCAAGCCACGTCAAAGAATTAGTTTTGCTTGTATCTCTCCAGGTTTGAGAACCAAAAATTTCTTCTGTAGTTAACGTACTACCTTCTACTTCAATGTTCTCAATGCGATAAAAAGAGTTGTAGTAGTTCTCGATAGTTAAGCTGTCATCGGGAGAATCTGTAAGTGTAAAGGTTAAGTCTTTACCGTCAAAGTTCCAAGTCAAGTTATCGCGGGTAATTCCCGCACCAAAGCGAAGAGTATCGTTGCCACCACTACTAATCTTGGGGGGGCGAGCATATTGACGAACTAGAATAGAATCAGAGATTGTGTCTGAGCCATAACCTTTGTTGAACAAGTAGGTGTCATTACCACCACTGCCAGATAGGTAATCATCTCCAGCACCGCCAATTAAGGTATCTTGACTAGAATCATAAGCATTTTCGCCGATCAGGTCGTTACCGTCACCGCCATAGTAGAGATCGTTTCCGCTTCCACCTCTGAGGGTGTCATCTCCTGCTTGACCGTAAAGAGTATCTTGTCCCGAACCAGATACGAGGGAGTCATTCCCGAATCCCCCAAACAGACGATTTTTGCCGTTACCAGCATTTAAAGTATCGTCGCCCGAACTTCCAACAGTATTGCCATAACCAAGCCAGCCATATAGTTTATTCTCTGTTTCTGTTCCTGTCAGAGTCTCATTAAGAATGTCTTCTAAGATCCAGCCTGCCTGTTCTCCCGACTCTTGCTGAATATATTGGGCTAAGGCAAGAGCCTGAAGTTCTAATATTTCTGAGGCAGAGTTTTGGGACTGGATAATAGTAGCCTTGAACTGCGCTACTGCTTCATCCAGGCTACCTGAGAACTGGTAAGTTTCGGAAACAGTGTTATATGTGACAGGAGACTCGGTTAGTTGAACCAATAACCTGGTTTCAAAGTCTCCTTGAAGTTGCTCATAGGTATTGGCTAAAGTATCTGCTCCGCCAGAGCTAGGATTCGTATTATTCCAGCTACGACCGACAAATGTTTCTAAGAATCTTAGCTCTTGAATATTGATCTCGGCACTAGGATAGTTATCAGTTGGATTGACCCCATCAACCCCAGCCCAACGGTACATAATAGGACGCATCAACTGACGGGCAGCAGCTACATCACCAGAGTTTACATTGTCGGTGAATGATTTGACTAAATCTAGTAGCGTTGAGTCTCCTGCCATCGCAATGCGTAAATCTGGTAAGTTACCGTAGCCTCTAAGGTTGGGCAGATTAAGGATTTGTTCGGTGATAACAAGAGCGGGATTAAGAGTAGAGTTATGGTCGTAGTATGAATCAAACTGGTCGAGGTTGAACCAAACGTTAGCTACCTCGCGTTGCGTACCGTCGGCTAGTTCAAAGCTTCCAGTTTCATCAATTAGATGACCTTCGTTAGTGATATTGACAGAATCGCCTACCGCATCAATTTTTACAATATTTAATTCGTCCAAAGAAAACAATTCGTTAACGTCAGAACGTCCATCTTCATCTAAGTCACGCCATACTTGTAAATCAGCAAAATTAGTATCAGCAGCAGTAATTTGACCATCATTGTTGCTATCAAGCTCTTTTAGTTCGGTAAAACCACCCGTAGTTTCGTTCCCAAACAGTTCCGAGTTGTCGTTGATATAACCGTCGCCGTTGCGATCGAATACCAGCAAACCATCATCTGATTTGAGCCAGCCAGTTTTTTCGCGGAAACCATCACCATCGACATCGAAATAAACGTCGGAGTCTTCTAAAGAAGTAAGTTCAATCCCATCTCCATCTAAATCTAAGATTAGCGGACAAGCTGGTCGCCATATCTGTCCCTCTGAGCCATCAAATCCATCTTTTGCGCCGAGAGCGTGTGGTGGTGTTGCAGCATTGGCTGGAGGAGTTCCAAAAACTGTGTCATTTGGCTTACTAGCAGAACCTCTACCTGTTCCATAAGTTAGTCCTGAGCCAAAAGCAATAAGACCTGACTTGACTGTTGGTTCGGGAACTATCGCCCCTGCTAATCCGACTCCGAAACCAATAGCTGCTGTCAATTCTCTTACTGTCTCATTACCAAACCTACCAGCGGCAAAACCAAGACCAGTTCCCAAAGCAGCACCCCCAAATACAGCTAATGCAGTGCCAGCAGCTATTGTTAGGAGAATAGTTCCTTCTGGATCGACAAAACTAACAGGATCGTTGTTCACATAACGATAAAAATTGCGATCCTGCCCCTGTAAACCAATTGGGTCACTAGCTACAAACCTGCCACTATGACTGTCATAAAACCTCGCCCGCATAAAGTCCAAGCCATTAGCCTCTTCCGTTACGCCCCACTGTCCGACATATTCAAAGGAATTATCAACGGTTTCTACTTCGTAAAAATCCTCACCAAACGGACGATAATTATAGCTATTGAGTTCAGTACCAGTAATTCCTGTTAAACCTGCGGTCGAACCCGTACCGTCAAAATCGTAAAAAGACTGGTTGTTACTAGCATCGGTACGACTAACTAAACCAATACCATGCTCGTATTTTGCAACTAAGTTACCATCGCCATCGTATTCTGCGATTACATCCCCGTAGCCAAAAGGATCGATCAGATATTCAGTACGCTCACCGTTATAAACTGTAGCAATGCGATTGCCAAAAGCATCATATTCATATTGGGTCAGATTATTACCCGAATCAACAACTTCAACTAAACGATTGTTGTCATTATAGCTATACGTCCAGGTTTGACCGCCTTCAGTTTTGGAGGTTAAGTTACCATCGAGGTCGTAACTATAGGTAGTAGTTCCTGCCGATTGATATTGATTGAGGTTATTGGTGCTGTAGTTTTCTGTTACACCATTAACAATGGTTTGAGTGCGATTGCCCGCAGCATCGTATATATAAGTTAAGTCTTGACTCTCAATGTCGGGATTGATCGAAGCAAATACCGCCCCCGTTAACTGTCCCGCAAGGTCGTACTCGTAACTCCAACTACCATCTAAAGTATTTACTTCAGTACGTCTGCCAAGATTATCGTAGGTATAGTCGAAGCGCGAATTAACTGTACCATCGGCTTTAGAGTTAACTAAACTAATCAACTGCCCAGCTAGGTCGTAGCTATAACTAGTAGATGTACCGTTGCCGTTGGTTTCTCTAGTCAATTGCCCGCTAACAGAATGATAATCGTAGTCAACAATTAGATCGCCATTACCATCGGTTAATTGGTCTATTCTGCCAAAACTGTCGTAACTGTAATTGGTAATGTAGGTGTCTTCAGCATCTTGAACCGTAATTTGCGTTTTTCTGCCTAGCCAATCAAAAGAATAACCAAGATCGAGCCGAACAGAATTGCTTATATTGTTAGACCTTTTTTAATACCTCTGTATTAATGACTAGCCAGAACAAAGTTACTAATGCCCAAAGCGATCGCGAGTTAATTTTGATTTGGCTTGGGAATAAATCGGACACCACCCAAATAAGTTATCGCTCGACGGTCGAAAAGTTCATCGAGTTTATTGCTAAACCCTTAGCTGAAGTAAAAATAGAGGATTTGCAGCTATGGGAAAGGGGATTAAAGGCTCGATTTCAGCTTACCACCGTGGCGAATAAAGTCCTAGTAATCAAGTCTCTGTTTAGCTTTGCAGCTAAAACTGGCTATTTAACTTTGAATGTGGGCAGCTTCTTGAAAACTCCCAAAGCAAAAGAAAATCTAGCGGATAGGATCTTAGATGTATCCCAGGTGCAAGGATTGATTAAGTATGGAGTGAAGAACGAACGCGATCGCCTGATGTTGTTGTTGATGTACGGCTGTGGCTTGAGAGTATCGGAAGTTGTGGGGCTAACTTGGAATGATTTAAAGCCCCATCACAAGGGCGAGGGTAAGTGTACTGTCTTTGGTAAAGGTTCAAAAACTAGAGTAATAATTATCCCAGATTGGCTGTGGGTAAGGGTCAAAGAGTTTGAGAAATACCATCGAGTCAATCAGTATGTCTTTATTTCACGCAATCACAATAAAATGAATCGCTCGGTGGTGCATACGATGATTAAACGGGCGTGTAAGCGATCGGGTATTGATGAGAGGGCATCGGCGCACTGGCTGAGACATTCCCATGCCAGTCATAGTTTAGAAGCTGGATGTAATCTGAGGCTATTGCAGCAGAGTCTTGGTCATGCCAGCGTGACTACTACTGAAAGATATCTGCATATATCCCCTGATGCTGGTAGTAGTCAGTTTATCGATTTTTAGATGGTTTGGATTGAGCGATGGCGATCGCTTTTATATTCTAGGTCGAAAAACTCCTGGTTTGATTCTTGACCAATGTTTACCTAAATAGGCTTTGCGACTTAGAACATTGGAAATAGAAATGCGAACTTTATTCTTGAGAGCTTTATCCCAGTCTGATTGAATTGGTTGAGAATAGAGATAATTGATTACATCATCAATCGAAAAACGTTTGGGACGATTCTTTTCCATGTATCCCTCGATTGTTTCAAACAGCGTGGGCTTTAATTTATCTGAGTCGGGCAAATCATAAGGTCTTCCATTTTCTTTCCCTGAAAGCTTTGCTGTAGTTGCTTTGTCTGTAGCCATATTTTCATTCTGTTCGAGAAATGCTTCACTGCCTGAATCGTCTTTCACTTTAGCTATGTAGCAGTCGTTATTAAACTCATCAGGTTCTAAATAACCCCGTCTTATCGCTTCCTCCAGATATAACTCAAGTAACTCTGAGCTTAGTTCGATACCTAACTCGCGATTAATTAGATGGTGTAAGTAATTTTGGTGTAATGCCTTGCCCGAATCATTTTTGGACACAGATTCGATTACTGACATTGCTTTGAACAGATCGAGCGTCCATCTTTTCATTTGTTCGACCGAACTTGGAGCTTCCTTCTCTTCATCTACCACAGAGGGAGCAGGAGACGAGCGAGTGAACTCTGGGTCGGCTTGAGGTAATTCAAGATTAACCCTTTGATTGTTTAAGCTTCGGTGTGAAGTAGACTCGTTATTGTGTCGTATATCGTCAAAACTTGATTTAGCTAAGTTATCTGGGTAAGAAACATCTTTATCCAGGTCGAGTAATAATAGTCCAACGCGCTCTTTATTTTCTTTCGCCTCGGTTGCCATCGCCAGATAATGCTCATACCTCGATTGGTAATAGCTCTCTAGATGAGTTAGAGATGAGATAGCTGCTTCTCTTTCGATTTGCTCCATTACTATTTACCCCGACGACATACACTCGTTTTTCCGTTACATTCGTTGCCATAGCTCGGACAGCACACGGCATAACTTTTTCTTTCTACGACGCGATCGCATCCAATGCAGACGAATTTATATACTCGTTCGTACATCTTCCTTTCATGTTCTCTAACTGTGTAGGAACGGTAGTGTTCGGTTTTAGTTGCGTCGAAGTCGGGTTGTTTTTGAGCCATAGGGGAAAAAGTATTGAATTAGTGACGGGTAATACTTTATTTATTTTGAATGACTCAGGGGCATAAAAGCTAGAGAAAGAAGAGTATAAGGCTATTAAAAGCAGACCCAGACGCTTTAAATATGGTCAGTGTTAAACTCATCGAAGCCTTTTCTTTACTTGACGGTCGGGGCAGCTATCCCCACGGTATCCATAGGGATGAAAAGCACATACTAGCTCGACACCCCCATAGATTTGACCATGATGGTGCTTACAGGTTCGACAAAGGCGTGGAATTTCAACCGTGTATGCTACTTCATACATCTCATCTTCTAATCGTTGTAGCTTACTCATTTCTTTTCTCGAAGTCAGTTATTCAAAAATAGATTTAGAGGAAAGTGACCATAAGTTCCAGCAATTAAGTCATCCTCACTTTGATAAGAAACAAGAACGCCTCGATATTCTCCTGTATATCCTTTTGAGTAATAAGACATTTTCTGAGTACTAAATTTCAGATAAACTGGTTCAGAACTCTGAGAAACGTTATCTTGTTCTAAATTAATCTGATAACCAAAAGCCTGTAGATAACTAGTTAACGCTACAAAACCTTGCTGAAAATCCGAAGCACAAATTCCCAAATTTTGAGAGTCCGATAAACTCGTTACCAATAGTAAGCTGTTGCGGAGTTCTTCTGGTTCTATTGACGAAGAGGTATCTGTTGGTTTGCCACAGTCATATGACTTTACAATTTTCAAAGCCTTATCTAGAGTTAGATCGGATGGTCGTGATGCAGGCATAAATCAGTTTGTAAAAGATGATTGTACATCCTTGAGAGCAAACAACTTCCGTACTGCTTCGCCTTACTTCCCATCCCGAATATCCAAAGTCACCTCAACATTAATACTGCGCTCGTTTTGCCCAAGTATCTTCACCCGTCGAACCTTCCCGCGATAGGGAGAATAAACACTAGTCAACTGCTCTAGTTCCTCATCAACCTTATCTAACTGAGTTTGTAGAGAGATAACTTGCTCTTGCTGCTTCTGCATCAGGGTTTGATAGTCAGATACTTTAAGACTGTGTTCGTACTGCTGCTTTTGGTAGTTGAGTTTAGCTTCGTCAAGTTGGGCGATCGCTTTCTCAACATTGATTGATGCTTCTAATTCTCTACGTTTGAGTTCTGCTAGCTGCTGTACTTTCTCTGACTCAAAGACTTGAACGTGCCAGGGGTCTTTGTGGTGAAACTTTTGGTCAAAGTTGTTTATCTGCTGAACAATGGCATCAAGATTAAACTGAGCCTGTTTGAGTGCTATCAGTTCCGATTGAAACTTAGGCACTGGGACGGATTTTAGCTCTCTGAGGGGCAATTTAGCGCGGGATAGCGAGGCTGATAATCGCTGCTGCTTGGCTTGTAGTTTGGTTCTTTCGGTAGTGCGATCGCTAATAATATCTCCGACATTAATTCTCTGCCCTTCTTCTACCTTCAAGTCCGACAGTTGGCTTAAAATTAGGGTGATGGTGTGACGGTTTTGTTTGTATGGGGTTTGTTGTTGGGTAACTGGTGCAGTGGCTTGTAAATTGGTATTGTTGGCATTGAGGACGGCATAAGCAGAAATGCCTAAAAGTAAGTAGCCCAATAGTTTGTATACAGACAAGTTAGCGATTCTCTTCATCACAGTTCGCCAAGATTGGTTATCTGCTTCTGTCTTAGTCTATTGGTGAGGTTTTGGGTGCGATTTTGCTCACGCGCATACAATTAAAAAAAAACTTAATATGCTGAGATTTAGAGAATAGAAATTGTTCCGAATTTCAGCCTAAGTTTGGTCGTTACAAAACAATATCTAACATACAGTAATTTAGCTATGAATGAGAGATTGCGTGAGAAACATACAGAATATATTGCCTGTTCGCTGGATAAAAAAGATTTATTTGAAAAAGTAGAAGCTGAGTTCAATCAAATCGAATTTGAGAATGCTAATGGACAATTTTTTAGTTTAAAATTTTCTTTCTATCCAGATGAAGATGTTATTCGTTGGGCTGTATATCGTGATTTCGGAATCATCTGTCCAGATTCAGTTTTTTCATTAGATGAAATAGAAACACAATGGCAAGAAAAATATGGTAATCAGGATGGCTCAGTAATTGAACAACAAATAGCATTTGCATCTAGCCCACTCGTTTTTTTTATGAGTCCACGAGCTATCGAAAAATTCAAGGTCTCTGAAAAGCCGATGGGATGGAAGACTTTACTTCAACTTGCTGATAGTAACGTCGAATTTGAATTAATGCATGCCAAAGGACTTTCTAATAATGGACAACCTGTTGCCCTAGCACAGTTTATTGCCACACAAGCTAATCACAATCATTCCTATCTAAATGAACTAGATGATACTGCACTTCAGCAAGTTCGCGCACTTCAGCAAAGAGTTAGAGAATATGGTCCAAGTGACTCTCATGTACTGAGACGTGCCTTCAAAGAAGGTGAATGGCAAACAGATTTAGTCATTGCCCAAGAGAGAAGTATTTTACAGGCGGCTACAAATACACCTTCAATTAGAGGGACATTGATTTATCCACAAGAAGGAACTGTTTGGATCGATCAAAGCTTTAGTCTGATGAGACACTGGGAAAACCCAAAAACCCAGGAAGTATTTCAAAAACTTCAAAGATATCTTTCATCTCCAAACTGTGACAATTTTTACACGGAGAATAAACTTCATTCTAAAAGAAGCAACCAACTAGGTAGCAAGTCTGAAGTAGAAGCATTTTACAAGATTCAACCATCCCCTATTCAACAAAGAATCAAAAGAATAAACTATGGTGCTGCTCCAATGGTCTTACCTGGACGGCGTGTTGTGCGTAGTATTAACGAATTATGGGGTAATGTTGAAAAACCTGCTGACGTTTGTTTGATTGTAGATGTGTCAGGCAGTATGGATGCATCCGCCAAAATCGGACTATTGAAATCTGGCTTGAGTAAGTTTCTTCAACGCTTCCGAAGCCCACAATCCACTGTTGGTCTAGTTGAGTTTGAAAGCTCAGCTAAAGTCCTAGCTCCCCTCCAACTAGCAGTAGTCAATAGATTCAATCTTGACGGCATTATAACTAAACTACAACCTAGGGGTCAGACAGCTTTATTAGATGCAATCCATCTTGGAATCCAAGAACTTGAACTATTAGGAAATCCATCTCATCTTCAAGTTATCATTGCTTTAACCGATGGGCAGGAAAACAACTCCCATATTTCTTTATCTCAAATTCAATCCCGTTTGACTACGCAAACGGGAATTCGATTTTACGGAATTGCTTATGGTCAAGATGCCGACCGAAGTATTTTGGAAAAACTAGCCAATATGACAGGAGGAATGGTGTGTTCGGGGGCAATTAGTGACATTGAAAAAATTTACAAACAGCTTTCTCAGTATATTTAACAAGGAACATAATTAGTAATTGACTGAGTTCTTTTAGAAAGGTTTCATAATGTATACAAATGACAACTATCGAGAACCTGAAGATAGAGAAGATTGGGAACCTCGCAATCCTTCTGATTGGTTAGAACGCGATAGATTATCACAACAACTTTTCCGAAGACAAGAATTGAATAATATCGAAGGAGAAGGCATTGCTATCAAAGTCTATGCAGCGTGGATTCGTCTTCCAATCCTTCTCCGTCGCCAAATATGGCGCGAACGAGAGATAGCTGCTTCTCTGTATGGGCATATGGAAGCCTGGAGGCTCATTCCAGGTTTCCGAGCAATTGGTGTTGGTCGAAGAGATATTGATGGAGTTAGACAATTAGCTGGAATTCTGAATACAGAAACTCTGTTACCTTTAGAAACAGATCTTCTAGAAGAATATGATGTTCCTAGTGTTTTAAACGTAGATTCAATTATTCCTTCTGAAAGAGAAAATCCTGAAATTTCAATTGTTTTAGAATACGAACCAGCACCAATCCAGTATGGTTTTCAACCACCGCAGTATGGCATAGTCCCCACGGACACTTTTATTCTCACATCTGAAGATTTAAACATTGGAAAATCATCATCTAATATATCTACTTTAACTTTGCAAAGCGGAGATGAAGTAGATGGACAAAATCAGGCTGGTTTTCGCACACCAGGGACTCTTACAGCAATTGTTAGCTATGAAGGAAAACTTGAACCACTACTTCTAAGCGCAAGTCATGTCTTGGGACTAATTAATCAAACTGTTGTTGCTTACGATGCCAAAAAAGCCATTTCAGTGGGTCAAGTGATTGATTCTAATTCATTTCTAGATGCAGCAATAGCCAAGTTAAATCCGCCTTGGTCAGTAGATTACCGAGTTAAGGGAATTAATATAATTCCAGCACCTCCAATAATGCCCTACAGCGATATGCCTGTTCAACTTTATGGCAACAAATCTGGTCATCAAATAGGTTTTCTGGATGTAGTAAATAGTATTCCCGCAGGAGGAACATCAGTAGGTGTAGTACCACATTTCCGAGCTACTATTGCTTCACAGCCAGGGGATTCAGGTGCGCTTTTAATAAGTGGACATGGTACTCAACCTGCGATTCCTAGTAGTTTTTTAACACGTCAATCTGCTAGGTATTTAGACAGCTTAATTTGCTCTATTTTAGGATTACTTGTTGCAGGACCTTCTGGCTACGTATCTCCCTGCTTGAATCCTGGACAACCAATATTGACTAGACCACAAACTTATTTCACACCTATAATTCAGGTACTTGAACATTTCAAGTTACAACCTTGGGTACGTAATATTTAAGAGGAATTGTTTATGACTTCTAATACTACAGAAGAAATATGGGTTTTGGTAGATGAACCAACTGGCACGGGAGATTTAAAAAAATACTCTGGACCTCAAAAGATTTCAGTAGAAACTTTGGGTAAGCATTTACAATCATTTGTGTCAGGTATTTCTAAAGCACTTCAGAATTATAAAACTTCTTTAATGGAGGTTGGAGAGTTTGAACTTAGTGAAGTAACTCTTGAAGCCAAATTATCAACAGAGTTAGGCTTTGTACTGGTTAGTAAAACTGGAGTTGAAGGAACGATCAATCTTAAGTTTGAGAAGCGAAAACAACCTGAGAGTACTTCTAACGCAGATACTCCAACCAACTAGAATTTTTAAGAAGGGAGCTTTTTCTCATAAAACTGTGGCTTCGGCTGCACTATCCTAACTTCTACCATCCCCACTGCATACTGCCCTCTCAAAAGTGCGATCGCCTTGTCTAAAGGGCAGTACGAAATCTTCAATGTAGTACCGCTTAATAAAGCTGTAGCATACTCATTTTTGGTAAAAGGGATCTGGATATCTTCAGGAAAATCAACCGTCAAATTTCCGCTTACAAATATGTCTGAGTTGGGGTAGTTCTGTTGTAGGTTCGACAGTGCGGGTATCGCATCCTCATCATTAAAGGTCAGGTTTCTAATCTCAGTGGTGGCAGCTTCCCCGACGGTAGTTGTCACTTTGCTAGTAATTATCTGCTTTCCTGTCTTATAAACACCCGACCCATCGGTAACATTGAACCTCCCGCCACTAAAGTGGGGGATTCCCATATAGACTCTTGACTATACTACCGAAGTAGTCCCCGTCAGACCGCCATTACTGGGCTGTTTATATACCGTAGTTCCTACGGCTTGTA
>Ga0115031_1000362_pt1 | contig 32359 bp, 27 predicted proteins | sample Maine_Asex4_meta_FD_87301 | JGI IMG/M metagenome (GOLD analysis project Ga0115031, IMG submission 87301) | Marine algal microbial communities from Maine, USA - Maine_Asex4_metaG | ecosystem: Host-associated > Algae > Red algae > Unclassified | place: Maine, USA | collected 2015-01-05
GGATAATTTTATCAGCCGACAACGGAAAAGCGTCCGGTCCTACGCGCTAAAAACCGGACGCTTTTCCGTTGGCCGCTGATGCGCAGATGCGTTGCATCAATCTAAAGTAAGTGCCATTGGGCTAGTGCGTAAACGACTAATGTTCTCTACCCGAAATCTTTGGTTTGACAAACCACTAGTTAATCGTTTCAATTTGCCACTCTCAGCCGGTTCCGATGGGGATAGTTTGAAGATTCGCTAATGCAGCGGCAGTCTACTTGTCGTTAAAACTATGGTGCGTGTATCTACCGTTGTTTTCTTAACGCCTCGAAGCTGAGCAATGCTGACAAACAGACGAAAATATCATCGCATCCCCATCGACGGGAAATGTACTGTCAACGTCGACGGAGCTAAATTGGAATGCTCCTTGATCGATCAATCAATCAACGGAGCTAAGATCGCCGGCTTGGATTTCCTTGTCGTGCCATATGGAAAAGCCATCTCTATCGATTGCGAAGGCGAAGAGTTCGAAGCCGTGATTCGAGGGATCACTCGGGATGAGAAGGGTGACATGCAAATTGGCATCCAACGATCAGAGACCGTTAGTGATGCTGATGAAAACGGCGAGGCAATGTTGCTTAATTGTTTCATTCGCCATGAAGGAAACTTGATGGTCTGTATTCCAATCAGCCTTGAGCCCAACGGACAAGTTAAGATTCAACTATGGGACGGAATGCAATTCCCAATCAACTATTCCTCGCTGGAAACGATGAATCGGACGGAGCGATACACATCTTTGATGACCGGCAGCAATCTAAAAATGATCGCCGAACTTTATGGATTAGGCGCGATCCCGATGGCTCAATTGGCCGATAAAATTTTTGAATTTGAGTTCGGCAAGTTGACAAATTGCAACGCTAAGCAGGCCTATGCTCTCGGCCGATAGAGGCCAAGAAATTCTGAAAAAGTGCACCGAATCTTTTGACCGTTTTGACATTCTACGGGCCTGTCAGCGCTAAAAGTTCGGGACGGTAGCATTAGCTGTGACGAACCACTAGACTTTCGGCGCGGCTAAGGCTGATTTAACAAAAATGGTACTTGCGACTAACGATTTTCTGGATCAGCCAGTTTAAATTGCTTACTTTGGCTGAAGAATTGTCTGGGGTTGTCGAAGACAACCTCTTTAATTTGCGCCTCTCGATGCCCGCGTTTTCTCATTTCGAATATCAAATCGGGAACAGCTGTCGGTTTCGAGGGTCCCCAATCGCCCGCTGAATTGACACACATCCGTTCGCTGCCGACAGTTTCGATGATGTCTGCCGCGCGAGCCGGAGTGCACTTGGTGACGGGGTAAAGCGTCATCCCAGCCCAGTACCCCGCATCAATCACATGCTTCACGGTATGTTCTTCGACGTGGTCAACCAAGACGCGCGATCGGTCTAACTGCGAATGATCGGCCAGCATATCCAGGATCATTCTTGTTCCTTGGTATTTGTCTTCGAGGTGCGGTGTATGGATCAGAATCTGCTGATCGTACTCGATCGCAAGTTCTACATGCTCCTGAAAAATGATCGACTCGTTGGGTGTATTTTTATTCAATCCTATTTCACCGATGCCCAAGACATTTGGGCAATCGAGAAATTCAGGGATCAGTTTTAAAACGTCGCGCGAGAGCCGCACATTTTCTGCTTCCTTGGCGTTGATGCACAACCAAGTAAAATGTTCGATGCCATACGCCGCCGCGCGAAGCGGTTCCACTTCAGTCAATTGAACGAAATAGTCTCGAAACCCGTCTACGCTGCCTCGGTCGTACCCAGCCCAAAACGCGGGTTCACTCATCGCAACGCAACCCATCCGCGCTAACGTTTCATAGTCATCGGTCGTGCGAGACACCATGTGAATGTGAGGATCAATGTAATACATGAACGCCGTTAGTTTCTGGTTGGCATTTTGAATTTTTGTTTCCACTGCGGATCGAAATCGCGGGAAAACAAATTCTGAATTTGATGGGCACGATCGGGCTGGTCCTTGGCAATAATCTCAATCCCTGCAGCCAACAATTGCATTCGCTGATCATTTTCAATGACACCATCGGCGCGGTCGATTCGATCCAAAGACGCCGCAATGTCCAGCAGCTTCGCCCTCAGTTCAAGAAATTCGCGATCTAATATCTGTTTTGAACTCTTCATAGCACTGATTATAGCCTATCTTGGTCCTATCAGTCACACGGGCTTGCTACCTTATCAAGATGTCTGGGCAAGTCTCGCGGCTGGCGGGATATCTTTAGTCAGCGTCGATTTATGCAAACATTAGAGCTGTACCGTGACAACTCGGCGCTGCGACCAAACGTCGTGTGGCGGCTGGCGTTTGGGACTTCGGCTATCAGTTTATATCTTTTAATTTCATTATTCTTAGCGTCTGGTAAAGCCGATGGCCACGAATTTGAAGACGGATTTGTCGAGCGATCGGTCGCTGTTGTGGTGCGTGATAATGTCGCGCGTCTGGAATACTCGATCGGTTTGAATCCGAGAACACGGCGGCAATTGATAAAATTCTGGAAATCAACCGACGGCCTCAAGGGCGAAATTAAAAGCAGCCTCGCGAAAGATTCAGGTTCCGTGCAGCAGAGCGTGGACTTTTTTCAGCTCGCAGCTGACCACCTTAGTCGGCGTTTAGACATTGTTATCAACAACCAGAGGGTTAAGCACAAGTTTATCTCTGCGCTTCGGTCATCAAGACACCACGTTGACGTAACCGTTATTCTCGAATTCAATTTACCTACTTTAGCCGCTCAGATTCCCATAGACATCGAGATCACCGACGGAAACTTTTTCCGGGAAACGATGTTGCAAGAAGAGATCACCCCGGCCACACGAAGATGGTATAGCAGTGTCGTGAAACCGAAAAAGACGATGCGAGATGAACACCATCTTTTGCCGGCACCTTTTGGTGGAGGTTTTCGATATGCTTTAAAAACAGCTGGCTCGACCGTACTCAGTAGCTCTAACGTGGCTTCCATTTTAATCCGCGCCGATCGACATTTGGACGAAGACTTTACCCTTGAACAACTCGACACCGCTCTCAAGATCAAAGCAAAAGTTGCTAATATTGACGAAACACGGCTCAATCAATGACGAGATAGCTTGCCCTATCAAATTTGCCACGTAATATTAGTTTAAGCATCCAGCTTGCAGCAGCCGTTCGTTTTCTGCTATCTTCCACCGATACCCCTGTTTATTCTTCCAATTACTTAAGTCCGAGAGACTAATTCCTACGATATGAGCCGCACGATAGCAATTGGCGATATTCACGGTTGTGCGACCGCGCTACAAACCTTGTTGAATGAAATCCAGCCCACACAGCAGGATACCGTTGTGGGGATGGGTGACTACGTGGATCGCGGTATGGATTCCGCAGGTGTCTTAGAGACTTTATGCGAATTAATTTCTAACACTCGTCTTGTTCCGTTGATTGGCAACCACGAGATCATGATGTTCAAGGCCCTTCAAAATCGCGGCACAGATCTTGAGTTTTGGATGATGCATGGCGGAAACGCCACCGTTGCCAGCTATGGTGGTCGGACGCAAAACATCCCTCAACATCACCTTACCTTTCTTAGCCACTGCCTTCGGTTTCACGAAACCGATTCACATTTTTTCGTTCACGCAAACTATCTGCCAGACGTGGCACTGGAAGAGCAACCCGACGAAATCCTGTTTTGGGAACATGTGAAGGAACACATTCCCCAGCGGCATTTCAGCGGTAAAATAGCTGTCGTGGGGCATACTCCTCAAGGCGACGGAGAAATCTTGGTTTTCGATCATTTGCACGTGATTGATACTTATTGCTACGGCGACCAATGGTTAACGGCGTTGGACGTTTCGACCGGCGACTTCTGGCAAGCCGACAACAATGGAAAACTTCGTTCTGGGAACATGAACGTGAACGAAGCGGATGAGTGATGAAAGAAAGCAACCGAGCAGAATCTTTATAAGCTTAGGGGCAGAACCTCAAGCTGGGCTAATTCTGAACATTGTGAGTGGCAAGACGCCTGACGCCGGTATCGCAGCCTGTTGACGTTCGACATCTTACCGGTGGCTGTTGGCTTGCCGCTCAGTTCATCAGGCCAACGTCTGGCAACCACAGCAATGGTCCGATACAATCGGGACAATGCAAGAGTCTGGGATCTACAGTGCTGTCGCCGACGTAACACAACGTTTGCTCCAGCTCCGATTGATGCTGAATAAGGACCAAGGCTTTCAAGCGTGTGTTGACTCACTCAAAGATGGCCTACCGGCAACGTTTGAATCGGTCTGGGGATCTTCCTGCGCGCTGCTGTTGTCAGCCCTGTCAGACAACTTCTCAAAAATTCTGGTTGTCACCCCCGATGGGAAGACTCAGGATCGACTTTTGGACGACCTGCCGACGTTCTACGAGGGTGCACTAGACAGACTGCCGGCATGTGTCACCAGCAACGAATCTAACGTCACGGTCGATTTTGAGTACGGTGATCGACTGAGGCTGATTAAATCGTTGAGCAACGCCGATGCAGCGCCGATCATCGTGGCATCGGTGGCCTCCCTGCTACAACCGCTGCCATCAAAAACAGAGGTCGCCAGCCAAAGCCGCTCTCTGACCGTTGGTGAAACGTTGGACGTGGACGCGTTCGTTCAGTGGCTGACTGACCAAGGCTTTCACCACACCAGCGCTGTTGAACTCCCGGGCGAATTCTCAAATCGAGGCGGAATCTTGGATGTGTTTGCTCCCGATTGGGGCGGGCCGATCCGCGTCGAACTGTTCGACGACGAAATCGAATCACTCCGGCAGTTCGATTCGGGGACGCAGCTGAGTCTCGCCGATGTGAACCAAGTGGAGATCACCGTTCTGGACTCCGCACAAGGCAAAGACGGCTTCTTCGCCGACTATCTTCCGCCCGAAACGATCGTTATTTTGCTTGGCCCCGACGAACTGGCTCAGCACGCCCAGCGTTACCGGGAGCGCAGTCCCGACAGTGAATCAGTATTTGACTGGGACCAAGTTCGGCAATCGCTCTCCCCCTTCGCGATGGCAACTGCGGCACAAATGTCAGCGGGTTACGCCGGTCAGCGTTTCGATTTGCCGGTGGAATCGGTAGAGAAATTCAGCGGCGACGTAGGCGAAGTCAAAATACAAGTCGAACGATTATCGCGCGATGCCAGCGGCGCGGAATTCGAAGTGTTTATTCTGGCCAGCGTTGAAGGCGAGATCGAACGGGTCACCGAGATTCTCAAACCCACCGGCGCGGCATCCGAGCAGCGTTTGCAGATCGGCGTTGGCTGCGTTCACGAGGGATTTCGCTTAAGAAGCTCAGCGCAGGTCGTCATTGGTTGCGATCAAGTGTTCCGCCGAACCGACCTCCGCCGCAAGGGGCGCCGACGTTTGGGTAAGGCGATCGACAGCTTCATGGATCTGCGTGTGGGTGACCTGATCGTGCACCTGTCGCATGGCATCGGCCGGTTCCGCGGCCTTAAAATGTTGAAGAAAGAGGCTCAATTAACGGAGCATCTTGAACTTGAGTTTTACGGCGGAACCAAGCTTTACGTGCCGGCAGCAAAAATAGATTTGGTGCAGAAATACATTGGCGGAACCAAACGCCAACCGGTTCTGGCCAAAATTGGCAACAAGAGTTGGGCCAAGCAAAAGAACGCCGTCCAAGAGGCCATCACCGACCTTGCCGCGGACATGATCGAGCTGCAAGCCAAGCGCGAGATGCAACCGGGCATGGCTTGTGAGCCCGACACGCCGTGGCAACATGCTTTCGAGCATTCCTTTCCGTATCGCGAAACACCCGACCAGTTAACCGCGATCGAAGCGATCAAGGACGACATGGAACGCGAACGGCCGATGGATAGGTTGCTGTGTGGCGACGTAGGCTTTGGTAAAACGGAAGTCGCGATGCGTGCCGCGTTTAAGGCCGTGGAGAACGGATTCCAAGTCGGCGTCCTTGTCCCAACGACGGTGCTGGCCGAACAGCATTATAAAAGTTTCATCGAACGCATGGCCGAGTACCCCGTCACGATCGGCAAACTGTCTCGTTTTTGTTCGACGGCCGAAATGAAAGACACGCTTGCGAAAATGAAAACGGGCGAAGTGGACATTGCGATCGGCACGCACCGAATTGTTTCCAAAGATGTCGAGTTTAAAAATCTCGGGCTGGTCATCATTGATGAAGAACAACGGTTTGGCGTTGAGCACAAGGAGCGATTGAAAAACCTGCGCAGCAGCGTCGATATTTTAACGTTGTCAGCCACACCGATTCCGCGCACGCTGCACATGTCGCTGGTAGGCGTCAGAGATATTTCAAATTTGGAAACACCGCCCGAAGATCGCACGCCCGTTGAAACCAAAGTCTCGCGATACAACAACCAGATCATCAAAACCTCGGTGCTACGCGAACTCAATCGCGGAGGGCAAATTTTCTTTGTTCATAATCGTGTAAAAGATATCCATCTGGTGAAGGAGAAGCTGGCCGCACTGGTTCCCGAAGCGTCCATCCGTATCGGCCATGGGCAGATGCCGATGGAGGAACTGGAAGAGGTGATGACGGAATTTATTGCGGGCAGTTTTGATATTTTGCTGGCGACGACGATTGTGGAAAGTGGCTTGGACATCCCCAACGCCAATACGATCTTCATTGACGAAGCTGAAAATTACGGTCTGTCGGATTTGCATCAGCTTCGTGGACGTGTCGGACGGTATAAACACAAAGCCTATTGCTACCTATTGATCGCGCCCAATAAACACCTCAATCCAACCGCCGCAAAAAGGCTTCAGGCGATCGAAACGTTCTCTCAGATGGGTGCCGGATTTGCAATTTCGATGCGCGATTTGGAAATTCGCGGTGCGGGTAATTTGCTGGGGACCCAGCAATCGGGTCACATTGCCACGATCGGCTATGAACTTTATTGCCAGTTACTTGAGAAGGCCGTACGCCAAATCAAGCACATGCCGGCCAAGCTTTCGATTCACGTAGAAGTCGATCTGCCCATCGCCGCTTATCTTCCTGATGAATACGTTTCCGATCGCCGACAGAAAATTGACATGTACCGCCGGCTAACGCGGTTGGAAAAGTTTTCGCAAATCGAAGAGCTTGGAAAAGAACTGGTCGACCGCTTCGGTCCGCTGCCAGATGCGGCGAAGCGGTTGTTGACGCTGTCAGAGGTGAAATTGGAGGCTGCAACGTGGCAAGTTTCTTCTATTTATCTTCAAAATAAGTATCTCGGTTTTCGATTTAAGGACCGTTCTCGGATGGCCCAGTTGTCGAAGGTTCGGCCAATGATCCGCATGATTGACGACCAAACAGCGTTAGTAACGTTGAAGTCGACGAAAATCAGTCCTGAAAAGATGCTGTCATTGGTCAAATCTCTATTGCAGCCGCCGACTTAAGTGCTCTACAGTCCGCCGCCGAAACTTACAGGCGAAATATGTCGAAAGAAACTCGATAGACTCGCGTTGAACGGAAAATTTTGTTGCAACACGGACGAAGTTGTTGCCGAATTCGTCGATAGCATACGAATGGATAGGGCCTGATGAAAACGAATGTGAACCAAAAAATTTACCGCTCATTGATGCCGTCGATGTTCCGCGTTTCGGTCGCTGCCGTCTTATTGTGTGGTATTGCGGATCAGTGTCCGGCTCAGGATGACCAGTCAGAAAAAAAAATCACACCCGATCCTTACTATTCTACGCTTCGTCAATCAATGACGCAGGATCCAATTCCATCTTCCACACCCCAACCAGTTAAACGAACGGGTTGGGAGCCGCCTAAAACGATAACCAAATCTACACCAGCGCTTGCGGCGGAGCTTCACACAGCAAACAGCGTTGCCGAAGTTTGGCCGTCAGTGGCTCGAAAAACAACCAAACCTGTAACTCGCATAGACTTTAGTCGCTTAGATTACAAACCGCCTCAAAAAGCCAACGATACATTTCTGCAATCGCCGGCGCTATCGGTTGCCGAATCAATTGCTCAACCGTTGAAACCATCTGCAACCAACGACCCCATCGGTGGGGTCAGCGCAGTTGCGAAAGCCGCGAATGAGCATAAGGCTCAGGCGCTGACCCCCATCAAGGCGATCAATAAGTTCACCACAACCGCGACACAGGCACCGAGAAACGCGAAAGATCTGATCAAATCGGCGATGGCTAAATCCCGTTCGATTATCCGTCAAAAAGAAGCGGGAATCTTAAAAACGCCAAATGTTCAGGCGGCAATTACGCCCATCCCGAATACATCGCCGCCGAAGGCCAAACCGTTGACGCCACGGAAAGATCCTTCCCAGTTCAATATGCAAAAAGTTAGCACGAAACGACGTTCCGTGTTCCCCAAAGTCTCAACCGCATCCGCGATAGACGAAAAAGCAGACTCGACCGTTGGAGAAGCTTCCAAGATCGCGTTCGCGGGGGACAAGGACTCATATGTGCAGCAGGCTGCCTACCAACCGCAGCTGGGCGAACGACTGAAAAAAATGGTAGAAAAAGGCGTGAGTACCAATCGTCAATCCGCTCGTGGTTCGGACACACGTGTCGCCGAGGCTGAAACCGCTTCTGGTTCGGTCACACGCGTTGCCGATGCATCGCACAACTACTACGACCCCAACGCAATCTACACGCCGCAGGGCGAAGTTTATTCACAGCCCATCGAATCAGAAGTGGTCTTACCGAAACAGAGCTACCAGGCACAGGAATATCAGGATCATTACTATCAGGGAGAATCGTTTGAGAACAGTCGCGTATTGGCGTTGGTCGGAGGTCATCCAGTTTTCGTTGGCGACATGATGTTTGAAGTCAATCAAATCCTTGAGAAACACATGAAAGGTGCGCCGCAATCTGCCAAAGATGCGCAGAAAGGCAAACTGATGACGCGGCTGCTACCGAAGTACGTCGACCAAAAAATGTTGTACGTGTCGACTTTGGATCAGTTACCCGAGGAAGCCAATATCGATGACATACTCAAACAGGCGGAAAAAACTTTTAACGATAAGGCGTTACCGGACCTAATGGAGAATTCTGGGGTGGAATCGGTCACCAAGTTCGATGCGATTTTACGATCGCAAGGCACATCAGTTCGCCAGATGCGTCGCGCTTGGGCGAAGGACCAGATTAGTAAGTTCTTTCTTCAGGAGAAAGTAGAATTCAATCGGCAGGTAACGCACTTAGAAATGTTGGACGAGTATCGCTCGAACTACGATCAATACGCTGTCAAGGGTAAGGTTCGATTTGAGCAAATTGAAATTCAACCCGCCAAAGCTGGTGGTCGCTTTGCGGCCAAGGATAAGATCGAAGACATCTACGATCGCTTGGTCCACGGTGGAAATTTTGAGGCGATCGCCAAGAAGGAGTCTCATGGATTCCGCGCGTTCAAAGGCGGCCAGTACGATTGGACGGGCAAAGGCAGTTTGGTCAATAAAGAAATTGACAAATCGATCTTCACGCTGCCGCAGGGAAAACTGAGCGGTGTCATTGAGACCAAAACTGGCTTCCATGTTATCCGCGTCATCGAACGAGTCGAGTCCCATCACACGCCTTTCACGGAGGCCCAAGTGGAGATCAAGAAACAGATTCTCGAAGCAAGGCGTGACGAGGCTTTCAGATCTTACATTGACCAATTGAAGGACAAGATTAACGTCGAATATGTCAACGAGTGATTATGCTGGTTTGTAGCTCGGTTTTTAAACCCCCGGCCGAGCCAAACGGACTACAACACCGAACTACAACTACCCCGTTTGAGCTCGGCATTACTCACACCGATTTCCTTCATGCAAATCCTAAACAGCCTCATCCCGATCTTTGCCGTTATTGGCTTGGGGATGTTGCTGCGTAAAAGAGAGTTCTTGACTCAGGATTCAACTCGGGCGTTCAATCAGTTCGCCTACTTTTTCGCGCTGCCGTTGTTTCTGTTTTACAAACTGGCCACCGCTTCGGGATCGGGCAGCCAAATTGAAGCAATGGTCTTCGCACTGATGTTGGCCGTCGCCTTGACGGGAGTGATTGGTTGGTTGGCGGGCTACGTACTCAAGATCCCTTATCGTTCACGCGGTACGATGATCCAAGCCTCGTTTCGAGGGAATCTTGCATTTATCGGATTGCCCTTGGTATTGTTCACGATCGCCGACTTGCCGATGGACCAAAGGTCGGCGTTTGAGTCGGCGGTGTTGCTGACGATGACCCCCGTAGTTCTGTTCTACAACGTTGGATCGGTGGTGGCGTTGGCGGCCTACAACGAGAACACAGAGAAGCGGTTCTCCTATCGCCACATGTCCATCAACCTTTTGAAAAACCCGATCATCTGGGCCTGTATTGCAGGAGCAGCCTTTCAATATTTCCATTGGCATGTCCCGACGCCAGTGCTGCACATCTGCGAGATCATTGGGGCGTCGGCATTCGCGATCGCTTTGATCGGTATCGGAAGCCAGCTGATCTCCATTCCGGCGTCCAGTGCCTTTCAAGGCACCATTGCACCAACGATAATCAAGTGCGTCGTTTGCCCAGTCATCTGCTGGATTCTTGGGCAATCTGTCGGCCTGACCGGCGTCGAACTCCAAGCCATATTGATCCTGTCAGCAACTCCAACGGCCGTTTCTAGCTTCGTTTTAGCGGATCAGATGAATGGAGATGCTGACCTTGCAGCCACGTCTGTGGTGGTCTGCACGGCGGTCTCTTTTGTAACGTTGTCAGTGGTTTTGTTGCTAACTTGATGCGATCTCCCTTACCAAGAAACGAGTCAAACTCCTTCGCTCGTTTCGTACACGTCGCCAATCAAAGGCGGCCGATTTCGCGGTCTTCGCCGGTTTCGCATTTGCGCGAAACTCGTTAAGCTATTTATGTGAAGTATGAATTCTACGTTCGGTACTACTACCAATCGCAGCAAACATTTTCTTAACATTTACGTGCCATCGAAATCCAGTCTCCGGGATTGCAGGAAAATATTTAATGTCAGAAGTCGCGAAACTCAAGTGTGGTGATCAAGAACTCGAATTGCCAATCATTACTGGAACCGAAAATGAGCAGGGCATCGACATTGGCAAACTCCGTGGAGCTACGGGGATGGTTACGCTCGATCAGGGTTATGTAAATACCGGATCTACGACCAGCGCGATCACATTCCTCAACGGCGAAGAAGGTGTCCTGCGCTATCGCGGTTACCCGATCGAACAATTAGCAGAGAACTGCGATTTCATCGAAGTGGCCTATCTACTGGTCTACGGGGAACTGCCCAGCAAATCCGAATTGGATTCGTTCAAAACCAGTATCAGCAGCCATACGATGTTGCACGAAGATTTAAAATCATTCTATGATGGTTTCCCACGCGATGCGCATCCCATGGCGATCCTATCCAGCGTCGTCGGCGCCTTGTCGACGTTTTACCAGGATTCGCTGGACCCACACGATCCGCAACAGGTTCAGGTATCGATTCACCGTTTGATCGCGAAGCTACCAACGATTGCTTCCTACGCCTACAAGAAATCACTTGGACAGCCGTTCTCTTATCCTGACAATGACAAAGGATACTGTGAAAACTTTCTGCAGATGATGTTCTCGACTCCTTGTGCTGAATACACATCGGACCCGGTATTTGTCAAAGCATTGAACATGCTGTTCATCGTTCACGCAGACCACGAACAAAACTGCAGCACATCAACCGTCCGCATGGTGGGATCGGCCGACTCGAATCTTTTCGCTTCGATTTCGTCCGGCATCTGCGCTCTTTGGGGACCGCTACACGGCGGAGCCAACGAAGCCGTTGTGCAAATGCTGAATCAAATTGCAGAAGATGGTGGCGACGTCGAGAAGTACGTTAAGATGGCCAAGGACAAGGAGAACGGTTTCCGTCTGATGGGCTTTGGTCACCGCGTCTACAAGAATTTTGATCCGCGTGCGACGATTATCAAAGAGTCTTGCGATCAGCTGCTGGCAAAATTGGACATCGACGATCCGCTGTTCAAGATCGCACAGAAGCTTGAAAAAGTCGCTTTGGAAGACGAATATTTTGTCAAACGTAAGCTTTATCCCAACGTCGATTTCTATTCTGGCGTAATTTATCGCGCGATGGGAATTCCTGTCGAAATGTTCACGGTATTATTTGCGATCGGACGGTTACCCGGTTGGATCGCACACTGGAAAGAGATGCAGCTTTCTCCTACCAGCCGTATTTGCCGACCTCGGCAAATCTACACAGGACCAACCAAGCGTGAGTTTGTTGCGTTGGATAAACGATAGTTGGCATAGGCCGCCCCGGCAAGTTTAACGACAAGCCGTCAGGCGACCGTGTTTCTCGCCATTTCAATAACGGTCGCCTGCCGACTTGTCGTTAAACTGGTTGAAGGCAATCTCGTTATTTTTCCACGTCCTCAAATAGCGTTGAACCGACTCTCACCAAGGTCGCGCCTTCCTCGATTGCAATTTCGAAGTCGTTGCTCATGCCCATAGAGAGATGCACTAAATCGGTGCTGTCGAGCTCTTCACGGAGTTCACGCAATCGCGCAAACTCCGAACGTACGTTATCGGTATCACTGGCAAGCCCCGCCATGCACATCAGCCCGGTGACGTTGATCGCTGACTTCATTCTTGCATGGTCAAACGCTGCGGTCAGTTGCTCCGGCGCAAACCCATGCTTGGCCGATTCGCCAGAGACATTCGCCTCTAACAACACATCAGCGACGAAGCCTTGCTCTGAAGCAGATTTATCAATTGCGTCTATCAAACGAATCGAGTCCACGGAGTGAATCAGCGCCGCCTGCGGCAGCAACTTCTTCACTTTGTTCCGTTGCAGGTGACCAATCATGTGCCATTTTACGTTGGCATCGTCAATCGTTTGAAATTTCTCATCCAATGCCTGTGGCCGGTTCTCGCCCAGCACATCCGCACCGGCCTCAATCAGCAATTGGGTCATCGCCGAATCCACATATTTCGAAACCGCGACCAACTGAACATCATCAGCCGAACGCCCCGACCGCGTAGCCGCCTCGGCGATGCGTCCTCTTACGGCGACCAGGTTATTTTTGAATTGCTGGACTATTTGCTGTTTATTCAATTTGTACTAGCTCCGTCATTAAGCGATTCTTTTCAAAACGGCCTAAGAACATTTCGGTGTTCACGTTCTCGCCAAAGAAGGTTCGATTTCTGGGTTCTGCCATGGATCGATAAAATACGAATTGCTTCTTCCCGACCTGAATGCGATAGGCCACCGCAGAATCCTGATCGACAATGTCCAAATCTTCGGCGACCGTCAACTGTCGCCAGGTGCGTGGCTTGAGACTTCGTTTTGGACTGAGATCGAGAAACACGGGCACGTAAAGAGCTCGACCGCGGCGGTTGGCGTGCATCGTAAAATGATCTTCGGCAAACGAAACCTGACCACCGCTTCGCTCGGCTTTCCATTCCCCTAAAGCGGGTGGAATGATCAGGCCGCGCATCTTTTTCCCATCGTAAAAATAACTCTCACAGGTTTCTGATTCCTCGACATTAGAAATCCCTTCACCCAAACTCCAATCACAGCGATACTCGATATCTGATTCAGCTGGCGCGACTACGGCATCGCCAATCCAAGCAAACTTATCTTCCAGGGACAAAATGATTTGCCGCTGCATCACGACTTCGTTGTCGAAATGCCATTCGATTTCTGCGAACGCAACGCGCCCGTCCAAGTATTCGACCAGCACATCCGGCTGATCTAAGATCGTTAACGGATTGCCATCAACGATTAGGTCGGGGAAAACGTTCCCGTGAATAAGTGTTTTTGACTTAGCGATCTCAAGTTGGCATCCCTGTTCATTAAAGACGGCCGAAAGACGGCAGGACTTTTGCTCCCAGCCGTCATGAAAGAGTAAACTTTCGCCCCACGTTGAAATGGTGTTGCATGACTTGTCCAGCATGACCAGGTTCGGTTTGGGCGATTTGGGTGAATCCACAGTACGTTTTAAAATTTCAGCGTCATCCGCATCCCCCAATGTACTGATCATCAAATTTAAAAGATCATCAGGGACGGTCGCCGGAGAAGACGACAACATGAGCGTTTTATCAGAGCGTTTAAGACGCATGATTTGACGCGGCAACCAACGCAGCACTTCCGCCACGTCATCGTCCAAAGACATTCCAACGGATTTAAGCAGAGCAACCGACCGTGTCCAACTGGCCGCCAGCGGACCGAAATCATGGCACACCTCTAGGCCCGGCCAACCGTCGTCATCCAATACACTCAGTACACATTCACTCAAAAGGTCGATCGCTTCTTCGGCGGCCGGCAGCCTTTGACGACTACCGTCTTCTTCGACGACGAATTTATGTAGCAGCATGATTGGTAGTTCCACCAAAATTAGCTGTTCGTTGAGATAAGACATGTGATTGCTTTGACAACAATCTCTTATCGTCTCAAGATTCCTGAGCAACGGATCGTCCAAGCCCTTGTTAAATTCTCTAGCGGCACCAAGCGTCCCGAGACAATCAGAAACGTTAAGCTTGTTTGTTTTGGCCGATGCCAAAATTCGATCAGAGTCGAATTCACAAATCGCACCGTCGATCAACCACGCTAACGGGTCGTCAATGGGATTATTTAAGGCGGTCTGATAGCGGGTGGTATCAGCAGAAGAGGTCGTTGTGGTCATGGCGAATGTCGGAGAGCGTGGCAATAATCTGATGATCTTACCAACGTGGTTGATCCGGGTAAGGCAGAATGTCGAAACGGCTCGAAATTTATACGACAACGTCTACAATACTGTTCGAGGGATGGCATGCCACGATCTGCCCGATTTAATTAACCCACTCAATGAATTATGTTCAACAAATTTTCTGTTTGTGTCTGCGCTTGCCTGATGGTGCTGTTGCCACATCAAAAAGCTGCCTACGCTGATCCGCCGACTAAATCAGCGGCAGAGGTCGCCCAAGCAGAACCCGCCCAAAATACACCCGAACCTCAGACGCCTCCGATTGTCGATAAAGAGCAACAGTCGATCGAGGTGGCCGAAGGATGGAAGCGGTTGGGGAAGAACCAAATTTGGATCAATGACACCACTAAGCAGGTAATGGTACGCGGGTCAATTTGTTTGACCCAAGGGCAGTTGGAAATGTTCGCATGCCCTTTGCAAACCAAGGAACACGAATCGATCGTGGCGGTCGAGGCAAAATCATCTGAGGTTCACGCGAGTTTGGTGGCCTTGGGATTCGAACCTGGAAATCCTGTCCAATGGCAACCAGATTACAAAGCGGCAAAAGGACCTTCCATAAAAATTGAAGTTCGTTGGAACACTGACGACGAAGAAAAGAAAGTTGACGCAAAAACGATGGTGCGTAAATCGGGCACCGAAGAAACAATGAAAACCGACTGGGTCTTTGGCGGCAGTGAAATCTTCGTTGATCGCGTCGACGGGCGGCAAGTCTATTATGCTGACAGTGGCGAAATGATCTGCCTTTCAAATTTCCCCACGGCGATGCTGGACGTTCCAATTCAAAGTAGCGACTCCGCCGACGGGCTTTTGTTCGAGGCCAACACTGACGTTATTCCACCCAAAGGCACACAGGTCTACCTCATCATGACGCCGCGCGAATAGTCAGACAGCGACACATTTGAATCAAAATACTGGTTGCTACTATTGCAACACAACTGTGAGCGGCAAGGCGCTTACGAAAGTGCCGCTGTTCCAATAACACATTCCCTTTTCAGAAACCAGCCACGTGCACGACCGCCAGAAATCCGACAAAGTCAAAGAAGAAGTTGCCATCTTGGTCCGCGTCATACTGCCCGATGCGCCGGTGGAACTTGACCCGCTGAGTGAACTTCAGGGACTGGCCGAAACGGCGGGTGCGTTGGTCATGTCAGGGATGACTCAGAATCGTGAGCGACCCGACCCGCGTACTTATATGGGTAAAGGTAAGGTTGAAGAACTGAAAGAATTGGTCGAATTCCACGCGGCCGACGTGGTAATTTGTGACAACGATCTTTCGCCGGGACAGGTACGCAATTTGGAAGTTGAACTCAATGTGAAAGTGCTTGACCGTACCGAGCTGATCTTGGATATTTTTGCGACCCATGCCCAGACTTATGAATCCCGACTGGCGGTCGAACTGGCTCAGCTGGAATACGCATTGCCAAGACTCAAGCGTATGTGGACTCACCTTAGCCGTCTCAAAATGGGCGTCGGCATGCGTGGTCCTGGTGAAAAGCAGTTGGAGACCGACCGCCGTTTGGTGGAGAAGAGGATCCACGACCTCAAAACCGACTTGAAGAAAGTTGAAAAACGTAAGGAGCGCCAAGTCAGCTCGCGGAAGGGAACGATGACGGTGTCGATCGTGGGTTACACCAACGCTGGAAAGAGCACGTTGATGAACGCACTGACCAAGTCAGACGTCTTGGCTGAAGACAAGCTGTTTGCGACGCTGGACACGCGCACACGCCGTTGGCATTTGCCAAAATGGGGGCCGGTTCTCTTAAGTGATACGGTCGGGTTTATACGCGATCTTCCGCACAGTTTGATTGCAAGTTTCAAGGCGACGTTGGAGGAGACGCGGCAAGCCGATTTGTTGTTGCACGTTGCCGATGCGAGCAACCCCAACGTGACGGATCAAATTCGTTCGGTCTACGATGTGCTCAAAGAGATTGGGATCCAGGAGAAGGACACATTGCTGGTGTTGAACAAGATAGATCAGGTCGAGAAACCATCCCAGTTGACGTCGTTGCAAAATCGATACAAGAATGCAATTTGCGTCAGCGCTAAAGCGCGAACAGGCTTCGATGATCTGCACAAAGTGGTTAGTGACGCGCTCAGCCGATCTTTTCAAGATGTTGATATTGAAATGGATGTGAGCAACGGAAAACTGTTGGCGTTTCTAGCCGCAAAAGGCGAGGTGCTTTCGTCTCAGTACACTGACGAACGAGTGAAGGTTCACTGCCGGATCCCGCAAAAGTACCTAGGACGCATTGATTTCAATGACGCGATCGTGACGCCTCATAGTCCCGCCGGCTGGATCGAGAAGAGCCAAGAAGAGGAAGAAACCCCACCAGATGGCATTGCATAAACGATCTATAGTAGAGTTTAAACGCGGTATCGCTTGTTGCTCAACGTTGCATCCTGCTCACCGGCATCCATACCCCTCTGCCTCTTTGGGCCAGAAAAAATTTTTAAAACTTGTAGTACTTCAGCGGTCTGAAATTGTGGTGCTAAATCCGAAGGATTACGCAAATCAGCCGCCGGGCGATAGCCCAATGGCACTTACTTTAGATTGATGCCACGCATCGACCCACCAGCCGCCACGCGATAGCGTCCGGTCTTACGCGCTTAGGACCGGACGCTATCGCGTGGCGGCTGATAAGTGCAACTTCAGATAGCTGAATTATTACAAAAACTTAAAGTCACGCCAGAGCAACACTTTCGACTCCTGTGTAGCCTTAAAAAACGTTTTCGAACCATCACCTAGCAGCGGTCGCTATAACTTCGATCAGTTGCGTGAAGGCCAGTATAGTGTGATGATTGTTGCTGACAGTCTTAATGGTTTCGTGACGTCAACGCCTGATTCTGTGGATGTACAAATTGCGGATGGAGACATCAACAACGATGTAGACTTTGGCGTTGAGGAAGGCCCTAATCTAGTTTCAATATTGGGGCCATTGTTTGGACCTCAACTGAGCAATGAAGTGTCTTTCGCAGCCTTTTTTGCGGCAATTAAAAATTTCGAAAACGTAGAATCATTTGGTCGCTGGACATTCATTGACACTGGTAGTCGTCGCCTCGCCTTTTATACAGAGGCTACTGAAAGCTCGAATGGTACGGCGTATTCTCCATTAGTCTCAATAGGTAACGTGGCAGGAGGAGGTATTCTTGGCGGAGGTATTCCTGGAGTAGAGCTGACGGACGGAGACGGTGGCGGAACCGTTGAAGATAACGTGCGATTGATTGGGTCTATGCCTCTAGGATTGCCGGACGCGGTTGCAGTTCCTTTTGCTGAAATGGCGCTGCGTGGTCGTCCTGAAGAAAACTTGGGGAATCCCTGGGACGGCATTCCGGGGGGTGAATTTTGAGGATCTTAATTTTCAGTATGCCCCGTCTCCGTCTGAAACTATGGAAGAATACGTTTTAGAGGCAGCTTCCGTACTCGCATTAGGGGCGAATGATGGTGGTGAGAAACTTGCGTTGTTAAATGCGTTTCTCGAGGGGAATCTAGGAAGGAATCAGCTTACATTTACTTGGTTCTTTTTTGCGGATTCTGATTTTCAAGATATCAAGGAGTGGCGAGCGAGTTCTATCCAAACAGACTACTTTGGCGAGGTTGACCTTGGCTTTGATGCTCCAGTAGCGATTAACGTTCGTATCGACCGTGATCAGGTATTAAAACTTGGAAATGTGTGGGCTGCGAATGAACTGTTCAGGCAACTAGCTGCCGCGAAAACGGATACGCTCTTTAGAGACGACTACCTAAGTCAATTTGAAACTACATCTGTGCGGTTTGCTACCGCATTTACAGGTCTTCAAAATCAACAGTTCCAAAATGTTGGCGACCAATTAAGAGACGCTGCTGCGACAGTAGGGACTGCAGGTGAAATCCTTGTGTCCCTCAATGCTGCCGGAGATATTGTGGTCACCGCCAAGGAGTTTTACAACGCGGACACGGTTGGCGAACGATTCTTTATTGCAGGCGTTGCAGTAATTCCCGGGTCCACGAACATTGCTAGGGGAGGCCTTGAGTACTTAGGACTTATTGGGGCGAGAAGGCAAACCTACGTTGTTAACGGAATTGAAAGGACGTTCGGAAGGCATTTGGATGGATTCGACTACGATGCATACCTCACAGGATATATTGGGGCAAAGCCCACTGACATCAATGGCTACACGGATATTCATGCTCACCACATCTAGTTTAAAAAAGAATATAAAGGTAGGCAGCAAGCTCTCGTCGCAGAAGGTCAGGATATTTTGCGACGGGTTGGTATTGATCCCATATATGGACCCGAAAATTTGGTTTGGGCACCCAGAGGCAAAGGGATTCAAGGTAATGAAACGCATAAGACTCCCATACTTGAAGACGTTGTAAACCGGTTGAAAGAGCTTGATGAAATGGGCGGTGGCTATGATGAATTTGTTGTATTACTAACTGAACAGGGAGAGGAAGCTGCGAAGCGTTAGCAGGAAAAAAAAATGGACAAAAAGCAGATTTTTCGCGCGGTAATGCACGCCATCAAATCCGGTGATTGTGAAAAAGTGAGGCAGGTTTTTGAGTCAAAACCAGAAGCCGTCACGATGCAATCACCTTTGGGCACTTGGCTTCACTCTGCGGCCAGAAGCGGTCAACTTGAAATCGTCCGATTGTTGGTCGAATATTTTAAGATGGATGTTAATGAAGGAAATAAATATTCTGACAGAAAACCTCTCGATGCGGCTGCTTTCGCAGGAGTGTACGATATTGCTAAGTACTTATTGGACCGAGGAGCTGAATTCGATACCGATGGACCAGAATCAATCGGCAATCCCCTTTTCGGTTCTATCTTGGGAGGGAATGTGGAAATCGCAAAACTGCTCATTGATCGAGGAATTGACACTAAAGTGCAATATGGTAGCAACGGTTTGACCGCAGCGGATTTCGCTCGCTCCAGAGGAGCATCTGAATTTGTTGAGGTGATAACGGGCAAGAAAGAACAACGGGGCCCTAACCCTCCGGCGATGCCGCCACGTGAGCTCAGCTACGATTCTTTACTTGATGTTGCCATTGCCGAAGGCGTTACTGCATTTGGCCGAGCGATAGAGTCTAACCCGAACGAGACGTTTTATGCTTTCGGTTTCTACACGGACAACAGCGTATCTGGTGTGTCTCCAGTAGCCAATACTGTTGAAGCGATGCATCGGAATGACGGTTTTGCTGATGACGAATTGTATTTTCGTTGGGCACCAGAGGAATGGAACATTCCCATCGGTAGTCGTGGTACTTCAAACTTAATGGCCGAGACCAACAAACTTATTTCACGGATGAGTGAAGCAAACCCCCAGGAATCAACCGAGGAGTTCATTGCGAGGAAAAAGGCAACCTTGACAGTGCTGAATCAAGCCTTGCTAAATATTCGAGAGACTGGAATTTTCCGTAATTGCGCCAAAAAGAAGAAAATTGCTTTCTGGTGCCATATCGGGGAAGCGGAAGGCAGGGAAATCCAATGGATGTTGGAGCCCGCGCTGGTGTACATGGATCCCGAAGATCGAGACGCGATCAAGGATTTATTTGAGATGGAGTCATAGATCAACGGTCTAGCCGTAAGTAGCCTGAGGGTATTACTGGGGAAATGATGTAGCCAAATCGGATATTATCGGAAAGACTATACGCCCGTATCACATCTTGAAAATCCAGCCCAGTTCGTTTCGGGGAAAACAAATGATCCTTTTGATCTGGAGGCGATAAGTTTCCTGAATTCTCGGCAGAAAATAAGAACTGTTACTGCTATCTCTCACGCAATGAAAAAAAGGAGTGGACGGCAATATTCGAGGGGATATCCAAAACTGGCGAAACCGTAGATAAACAGAACTCAATAAATGAGCTACGTCAATTTTTCCCCCACTCGAATTACGTTATAGCATTCCTTCCCCAACCCAGTTTCAGCAATCGCCGGAGTCAATAAAAATGTCTACTCTTAAAGTCCTAGATGTTGGTCAATGTGATTTTGATCATTCAAGTATCAGTCAACACTTGAGCAGCCACTTCGACGTGACGGTCGAACGAGCCCACTCTTTCGAGGAAGCCATCAAATTAGCCGGCGAAACGAAATTTGATCTTGTCTTAATCAATCGGCTGCTTGACCGGGACCGAAGTGAGGGAATGAAGATTTTGAAAACGTTGAAATCTGACGAAGCAACCTCCTCGATTCCTGTGATGCTAGTTTCTAATTTCGAAGATGCGCAAACCGAGGCAGTGGCGGCGGGCGCCGAACAGGGTTTCGGAAAAGCAAATCTCGACTCGGAAACCACAACTGAGTTGCTCAAGAAATACCTAGCCGTTTAGATCAGCCGCAGCCCCAAAGATGGGATGACTGTGATCGGAATCCATTCACTGCAATCTCTTAACACAGCGATTACTTATAATAGTTGTAGTGGACGTATTTGGGCTGCGTCATGTTTTCAGCGGTTGATGGTAGCAGCTTAAGTGCAAACCCGATTGGGTTTTTCTCCATGTCTTCGTGCCGAAAATTATAGGTCGCTGTTCCCCAACGATCGCCATATGCGACCCAATCAAATCTTGTGAATGTGGCGTTGTCGACATCCCAAGTCATTCTCCCTGATAATCGCAGATCTACACCCGATTCACCGTCGATGACTTCACCAGTGTAAGCGTTCATTCTTCGGTCTGGGTGTTGCACGCACCTTGCACGACCGGAGAGTTCGATCTGGATCGCACCTTTGGAAACTTCAACGACTTTTGCTTTGGCGGTCGAGATTTTTACCGATTCAGGTTTCCATCCTGGTGCCTCGCCTTTCACGTGATCTATCAAATGGAATTTTGCAATTCGAGCAATCATTGCATCGGGAATTTCGTACTCCTGCCCCTCTTTAAGGATCCGGCCATCACGCTGGGGAGAAAATGATTTGACCTCATCTGCGGTCAACCACAAGTTGTCAAAGTTATGTCGCCAAGTTTCATGATTGGCGTTTGACTCCCGTGGCAAATCACGGCAAGTAACTCGAAGAATCATGCCACCAGCGGGAAATGCAGCCACGAATCGTTTGTCGATCTCGGGCTTGTTGTTAATTTCAGGCTGCGTTTTGTTCTTGATTTTTTCAAACTCAGCCATGGCGCGTTTCATCATTCTGAGCACACTATCTGCGCGGGTCGAATTAACGGAAGCCAATAATTGTCCGTCAGCGGTTGAAACATACAGGCCCTGACGCGTGGCCGTTGGTTTTGTTCTACCCGCATAGTGCCCTTGTTCGGCAATCTTTCGAAAGAAATCACCGACCGAATCACGACGGTGAATCGTTTTGTTGATGTCAGTCGTGACGGGTACGAAGTTGGCGCGAATGAAATCGATTACGCGTTGATCAGAGAAAACGGACACACGGCCCGTAACGCCATTGTTTCAGACACACCCCAACGGGTCGCCGTTCATAGCCCAAAGGAATATCGGTTTGTTCTTTGCCGCTGACATTTTCCGGCCGTCTTGGATGCTGGGGATCCAAGGCGTCTCGCGCCACTTATCTTCGCTGGCTGAGGGTTGAATGAACTGAGTTAGCTGTTCGAATTGTTGGTCATTGAGACAATCTGACTTGATCGCGGAAATGAGCCCCTGGATATTGTTAGGCTCTGTTGCGAAACAAGATTCAATTGATAGTGCTCCGCAAAGAAATACTAGAACAGCAAAAACCAGCAGTCGAAAAAACGCTCGCATGGGTCGAACTCCGTACAAAATTCTTGGATTGGCCGATAGTGGTCTTTGGACCAATGTCTCAATGATAAACTAAGGGGTAAACTTTAGCTTTCCCGCAAGTACTCTCTGCAAACATTTTATCCATGGCCGTTCGCGAGTTAAGAGCAAAACGTGTTTTGATTACTGGCGCGTCCAGCGGCATTGGCCGTGAGCTCGCTGTTCAATTGGCCGCTGCAGGAGCCGAACTGGTGATCGCAGCGCGGCGGGGTGAGAAACTGGCGGAATTAGAGTCCGAGATAGAGTCCGCGGGTGGAAAGTCGTTCTCGAGCGTTGCGGATGTCACGCTTGAGGAGGATCGGAAAACGTTGCTGGCCGACTGCCAGGCTCATTTGGGAGGGCTGGATATCCTAATCAACAACGCAGGGGTAGGAGCGATGGGGCGTTTTGACGAAGCCGATCCGCAACGTTTGAGACAAGTATTTGAAGTGAACTTCTTCGCGTTGGCAGAAATGACTCGTGCGGCGCTGCCAATACTGAAAACGGGTAACGATGCGCTGATCGTGAATATCAGTAGTGTCTTGGGACATCGGGGGGCTCCTCTTAAAAGCGAGTATTCGGCCAGTAAATTTGCCGTTCACGGATTCAGCGACGCGATTCGTGCGGAACTTAGCAGTGATGGCGTCGAAGTTTTATTGGTCAGTCCCAGCACAACCGACAGCGAATTTTTTGACGCTGCGATCGAAGACGAAACAAAGAAGGACTGGAAGAAACGTGGCGCCATGTCGCCCAGTGCCGTGGCGGCTAAGACGGTCAAAGCCATGCGGAAACGTCGTCACGAGATCATTCTTACCTTCGGCGGACGCATTTTAGTTTGGCTGGACCGCATGATTCCGGGGCTGGCGAATCGGATGATGGCGAAATTTGGTCAATGAACCCGATAAGCCGCCGCGACTGCCGTTTCCATTGCTCCGAAAATCAATAGAATACGCGGCCTCTTGGTTGTGGGGGCTTCCAGCCACCGCAAATTAAGTTGGCGCGGTGGCTGGAAGCCCCCGCTACGAAGATAACTCAACAAACGAACCTTTCCCCTGACGCTGCTATCTGACTGCTATGACAGACGAAAACAACGACGATTCGGGCTCCGCAGAAAATCCTCTTGAGTCTCGCCGCCGAAAATTAGAACAGATAACGGCATTGGGGCACGATCCGTGGGGACAGCGGTTTGATGATCGGTCCATGATCGGCAAAATTCGCGATCGGGCGGACGAAGTTCGATACGTCTTGGAAGACAAAACGGAACTTCCGTTGCCCACCGAAGCGGAGATGCAAACCGTTTCGCTTCGTGACTGGGCCAAAGAAAAAGGCAAAGGGACGCTCAACGGCCCTCAGGTCCGCGCCGCCGGGCGGATCGTACTACACCGTGACAAAGGCAAGTTGCACTTCATTGATATTGAAGACTGGACGGGCAAGATCCAACTGTTTATCGGCCAAAAACAGGTCGGTGATGAAAACTGGGAACTGATCCAGTGTTTGGATTTGGGCGATCTGATCGGCGTTGATGGGATGCTACGCCGGACGCAAACGGGCGAGCTCTCGATCTTTGCGGAAAAGATTCACTTCCTGACAAAGACGCTCGATCCGCCGCCAGCGAAACACGTTGGTCTGACCGATCCGGAAACGCGGCAGCGCAAACGCTATATCGACTTGGCCTACAACGAAGGCGTGCGCGACCGGTTTTTGGATCGAAGCAAGATCGTGCGATCGATTCGTAATACGCTTGAAGATCAGCACTTCGTTGAAATCGAAGGCCCCACTTTGCACTCAATCGCCGGCGGTGCTGCGGCGCGGCCATTTGAAACGCATCACAACGCGCTGGACATGAGCCTGTTCATGCGGATCGCGTTGGAGCTGCACTTGAAGCGGTTGATGGTTGGCGGCATGGAACGAGTCTTCGAACTTGGCCGCGTTTATCGCAATGAAGGCATCAGCCCCAAACACAATCCCGAATTCTCGATGCTGGAGGTCTATCAGGCTTACGGCGACTACGAATCGATGATGGATTTGACCGAAACAGTGATCTCCAACGCAATTAAAGCGATCGGTGCTAGCGATGTCTTGAAATGGGGTGACAAAGAAATCAACTTTGCGACGCCGTTTGCACGGAAAACGTACGACGAGCTGTTCGCGGAGCATACTGGCGTTGACCCGACCGATGCAGAAGCGGTAAAAACTCTTGCCAGCAGTCTTGGTTTTGATGTCGATGGACGTCATCCCGATGTTATCAAGAGCGACGTGTTCGAAGAGAAGGTCGAAGATGCATTGATTGGGCCAATTTTCGTCACCGATTATCCGGCCAGCATTTGTCCTCTGACCAAACGTAAAAAAGACAATCCTGATGTGGCCGAACGATTTGAGTTATTCATCCACGGAATGGAGCTGGCAAACGCGTACACCGAACTCAATGATCCAGATTTGCAAGAGAAGCTGTTTGACACGCAGTTGGAAGGCTTGTCAGAAGAGGATTCGATGGCGAAGAAGGATCACGATTTTGTGACTGCATTGCGTAACGGGATGCCGCCTGCGGGTGGATTGGGAATTGGAATTGATCGGTTGGTCATGCTGTTGACCGATTCGACTTCGATTCGCGATATCATTCTGTTTCCGCTGTTGCGAGCAGAATCCAATGAGTAGTGAAGATTTAGCAGCGTTTCGATTGGATAATCTTGTTCCCGTTTAACGACAAGCCGGCAGGCGACATCGTTTAGCGGGGCAAAACACGGTCGCCTGCCGGCTTGTCGTTAAACGGGGATGCCAAACGCATTTGCGTTTTGTTGAGTTGAAATATTTGAGCGATCCACGATGGTTCGTTCGCTAAATAAAGCCAAAGGATTGGCGATGTATAAATTATTGTTGTCGTGGCGTTATCTCCGCACTCGGTTCATTGCACTGGCGTCGATCGTCAGTGTGACCTTGGGTGTGGCGACGTTGATTGTGGTCAACAGCGTCATGTCGGGTTTCGTTTTCGAAATGAAGACTCGGCTGCACGGCATACTTTCTGATGTCGAAATCGCGGCACCGCTGCTTGGGCAGATCTCTCACCCTGACGTTCACATGCGAATCATTCGCGATGTCTTGGGAGATGACATTCAAAGCATGACAGGCGTCGTTCGATCGCCAGCGATGGTGACCTTCAATGTTCACGGCCGTCAGATGACTCAGCAGGTAATGCTGTTGGGCATCGACGATGAATCGTTCGGAAAAGTAACCGACTTTCATCCGTACTTGCAGAACGAAAACAAGAAAGAGCAGTTCACGTTCAACCTCGAAGAATCGGGATACCCCGAGTACGTCAGCGATTCGGGCTGGAAATACCGTCGCGCCAAAGCGCAGCAGCAAAAACGTATCGATCTGATGCAACGCGAACAGCAGGCCTATTACGACTCCGTCGCTGCGGACTACATGGCCGAATCACCGGACAAATTTCAGCAAACGACTTACACGCAGCCAGTCGCCGGCGAAGACGATGAAGACCGCGTCGTTGAATACCGACCGCTGCCAGCACAGGCCCCCAATTTTGAGAAGATCCACGGCACCAAAGAAGGTTTAGATACACGTGAAGCCCCGCCGGCTGACGTTTTCACAACCAATGATGGCCAAACGTACCGGAAATTCAAACCCTACGATGCCCACGCTGAATTTCGCGAACAACCAGATCCCGAGGACTTTTTTGATCCCGAAGAAGACCAGCATACCGGCATCATTTTAGGCTTGGCCATCTCAAAACGGAAAACGCTCGACGAGGAAGGTAACAAAAAAGACTTTTACATGGTGCGTCCTGGCGATGATGTGCAAGTGATCTTTGCGACGGTTGGTCAAAATGCAAAACCGGTCAGCGAAAACTGCACCTTGGTCGATTTCTATGCATCGAACATGCACGAGTACGATTCTTCGTTCGCGTTTGTTCCTATCAAGGAACTGCAAAAGGTCCGCGGCATGATGGATCCGCTGACGGGCGATGCAACCGTGTCCAGCATTCAGATCAAAATGAAACCAGGAGCGGATTTGGACAAGGCCCGCGACGCGCTGATTGCCAAATTCCCACCCGAACAATATCCCTACGACATTCATACTTGGCAGGATACACAGCGACCGCTGTTAAGCGCCGTGAACATGGAGCTGACGATCTTAAATCTGTTGCTGTTCATGATTATCGCCGTCGCCGGTTTTGGCATCCTCGCCACGTTCTTTATGATCGTTGTCGAAAAAACAAAAGACATCGGCGTGTTAAAAGCACTCGGTGCACCCAGTAGCGGCGTGATGTCGATCTTTCTAGGCTATGGTTTGTCGCTGGGCATGGTGGGAACGGGAGCCGGCATCGTGCTGGGGCTCTTGTTCGTGCGTTACATCAATCAGCTTGCCGAATGGGTCCAAATTATTACCGGCCAAGAGGTTTTCGATCCCGAGATTTATTACTTCTCAGAGATCCCAACGATCGTCAGTCCGATGATGGTCTTTTGGGTGGGTCTGGGCGCGATTTCAATTGCCGTTTTGGCCGCCGTATTACCGGCGCTCCGAGCGGCTCGACTTCATCCGGTAGAGGCACTGCGTTATGAGTAACCTTCTCACACAAGATTCCGTCGCGACTGAGCAACGCCCAACCAACGCGCTGATGTGGACTCGCGGCCTAGAAAAAGTTTACCGCAAAGGTAGCCACGTCGTACCGGTGCTAAACGGCGTTGATTTGGACATCGAAGAGGGCAGTTTTACGGCAATCATTGGGCAAAGTGGCTCGGGGAAAAGCACGTTGCTGCATTTGCTGGCGACGTTGGATGCTCCCAATGCGGGTGAAGTCCATTTTCAAGGTCGGCGAGTGGATAACCTTCCGGCGAAGCAACGTGAAAAACTTCGAAACGAAGAATTCGGACTGATCTTTCAGTTCTATCATCTACTGCCAGAACTATCGACGCTGGAAAATGTCTTGGTTCCAAAAATGGTTCAAGACGGCTTCTTCAGCTACCTCCGAAGCAAAGCCGCGTACAAGAAACGCGCGATGGAACTGCTGGAGATGGTTGGCATGGGGCATCGTACTACACACAAGCCATCTGAATTATCTGGTGGCGAGATGCAACGGACGGCGATCGCTCGGGCGCTGATATCAGACCCTTCGATTCTTTTGGCCGACGAACCAACGGGAAATCTGGACGAAGAAAACGGTGCGGAAGTGATGGAAACACTTAATTGCTTACGACAACAGGAAAACCTGACCGTCGTGATGGTGACGCACGACAAAGAATTAGCCAGTCGAGCCGACGCCGTGATACATCTGGCTGGCGGCAAAGTGATCTAAGTCGAGGATGCGAACCAATGGCGCGGCAGAGCAGCGAAGTCTCATTTTTGCAGTCGAGCACTAAACTCATGTTGAGCGAAAAACCGTACGGCTTGCGTCGTAACGCTACCATTTAGTTGACTGAATAACAACTAATAGTTTATCTCTGCCGATTTATAGACCGTCTTGAGAACTTCAAACCCCAAACGCTGATACAGTCGCATTGCGCCGGTGTTGTGGGAGGTTACTTCCAAAGTTACAAAACGCACGCCGGCCCGTTTGAATCCTTGCAAGCAGTGCCGCATTAGCTGCGTTCCCAAACCATTGCCCCGATGGGCGGCCACAATGCCGATATTCTGAATAGCGCCCACGTCCTTCTGCGAACGGATACCTTGAACGGTTCCGCAATTTTCTGTTCTCCCGGTTTGCGGATCCTGATACTGGACTAACCAAGTCGCTTCAGGTACGAAGCCTTGGCGATTAGAAATCTCTTTCATCAATCTCAAACAACCATCGGAATCGCCAAGACAGGGAAAGACGTTTGCGTCCAGTTCGCTACGGAAGCTTCGAAACTTGACCTCGGCGTGATGCGGTAACAATTTCTCATTCCAGTCGCGAAAGTGATAGTTTGGAAGCGCTGGTGCCGCGTCGTTGATACCCTGCCAGAGGTCGTACTGCATCCTGTAGCGCTGAAAATAGGTGACGGGCATTGGTACCGGCAACGGGTTTGGCGTTAACGAATCGTTGATTTGGGTAAGTAGTATCTTATCCTACGCTGCCCCAGGGATTCTTATCAAGAACCGGGTGGGAACAGGTTCGGCAGATTTTATAGAAACCATAGCCGATCTGTTCCCCCAAGAACGTCGCGGATTGTTAAAAGTCGGGTTCCTAACGCCAATTAAATGCCATAGATTATTGGAAGCGATAGCACATCACTTTCACAACCCAATTCACTGTCCCGGACGCCGAGAGTAACGCTTTATGGACATCGATATCTACCAACAGTGCCCCTGTCACGCTGACAAAAAAATTAAATTCTGTTGCGGAAAGTCGGTCGTTGTTGACCTTGACGATGCTTTGTCTAAAAGCAAAGCCGGGCAAACGTCTTCAGCGCTCGAACAACTCGAACGTACAATCGCAAAGACCGGACCGAAAGACTGCTTGGTGACGATCCAAACGCGTCTACTTTTGCAGAACGGAGACGTTGAAAAGGCTCGCGCTGCAAACGCAGTATTTCAAAAGAATAATCCCGAACATTCAAGCGGCTTCCATCATCTGGCTTTGATCTGTGCTCAGGAAGGCGATCCAGCGGCAGCCGTCGAAGCCCTCCAAGACGCCATGGACGCGATCGTAGGCAACTCGATTCCTGTCACCTATGCACAGGCGTTTCGCATCATTGGGATGCAATTTTTAGAGCAGAACAAATTGTTCGCGGCGCGGGCTCATCTGCGGTACGCTGATCTTCTTAAGGAAGAACCTGAAACAAAACAGACCCTGCTTTCAACATTTCGAAATGTATCCAGTGTAACTGCGAAAACCGAGATGATGCCAGAACTCTGCCCAGATGATGTCGAGTGGGGAAAGAAGTACAAAAATGTCCTACGGGCGATCGACCGCGGCCAATTCCGCAAAGCGCTGAAGATGGCGAAAAAGGCCGACGCTGCGTTTGCTGATGTCGGCACGATCAAACGCACGCTCGCGATCATCAACAGCATGCTCGGTTATACCGAAGATGCTGTCGACGCTTGGCAAACATTCGCGGACCACGAAGAAGACAACTCGTGGGATCAGATCACGGCGTTGACCATCAAGCAGTATTTGGATCGAGCTAATGAGAAAAAATCAGATGTCATTCGGCATTCATTCGAAGTAAGCGATTTTGAGAAGCTGAAAGAAGTGACAGCCTCCAGCGATCAACTGTCTCCCGCAAACCGTCCTGACGAAGATCCGTTCGGCGAAAGCAATCCACCTGTTGTGGGATACTATTTGCTAAGCAAACCTAAACTGAACGTTGAAGGCGACGAATATTCGTTAGACGATGTCCCGTTTATGCGTGGTGAGCTACTACTGTATGCGAAGCAAACGGATCGTTCGGCAAGGATTGAGTACATTGTCCCTAAGACGACGACTTACGAAGAAAACCTTGGGATCCTCAAGAAAATCCTTGGTGATCTACACTCCCAGCCCGCCACATCGGTCATTGAAACGATTCCTGAACTTGACGCAATGATGTCTTGGGATTGGGTGTTGCCTGAGGAGACTTCGTTTGAAAAACACGCCGAACTATTGAAGCAGCAGATCCGAAAGCGGTTGGTTCAAACGTGGATGGACTATCCACTTCGAGCACTCGGCGATATCAACGTGCGTGAGGCAGTCAAGGACGATTCCAAGCAACCTGCGACACAGGCTTTGCTGACTGAATTAGAGCACAACAGTCATCGCGGCATGTATCCGGAGGCGGTTATCAACGAAATGCGATCCGAATTGGGAATTGAAAAACTCCCACCTATCGACCTTCCAGATCGAGACATCGAAACGACCTTCACGCTGATGCGCGCTAATTTGGACTTTCAAAAATGTGATGAGTCGAAGTTGTTTAACGTTCACGAGTTCGGAATGATGGTCAGATGTTTACCGATCGTTGAAAGAACTTGCCACGCAATGCTCAGCCGTAAAAGCGTTGAGGACAAAGTTCAAAAGGATCGGATTTACGCTGTCTTGGCAAGCATCAATGATGATACCGATACGGTGTTGGATTACCTGTCTAAAGCGAAACAGGAAGCAAAAACTGCCGGCCGTTCGATAGGAGCGTTTTTGGTTCAGGAGTTTGAATTCCGTTTATCGCGTGGCATGCACGAAAATCTCAAGGAACTTATTCGCACCATCCAAACACGGCATCTCGATGAACCAGAAGTCGAATATCGCTTGACCGAAGTTCTCATGAAATATGGTCTGTACGACCCGACCGCTGCAGAGGGTGCTCCCAATGTGCCAACGCCTAGAACGCCGAATAGGCGCCCTCCACTTCAAACCACGCAGGCGGCACCAGCGCCCGGCGGTGAAAGTGGGCCCGAATCGTCCGACGGATCTTTGTGGATTCCAGAATAATGCGAACCTCGGCCCGACTATCTCCGAGTTACTTTAACGTGCTTTGGAGTATTGCGTTTTGAGTAAGTACATCGTTAGATATGGAACGATGCGAAGCCTTGGTGTGATGGCGTCGCGCTCTGATGATCAATTCCGTCGTGGCATGGAGGTTGTTGTCCGCACCGATCGCGGTTTAGAAGTTGGCCAAGTGCTGTGCGAGTCTACCGAAGACGCGCTTTCGCATCTTGACCAACCCGCACACGGTACAATCGTTCGCGCCGTCACCGCTGAAGACGCCGCTGATATCGACGCCATTGACGGTGTCAGGCTGTCAAACATCGACACTTGTCGACGCCATGCGGAAAAACTGGGGCTGGCGATGAAACTGGTGGAGGTCGAACAGTTGCTCGGTCGACAACGCATGGTTGTCTACTACTTGTCCGAAGACCGCGTTGATTTCCGAGAACTCGTCAAAATTCTGGCCAGCGAGTTTCAAACGCGCATTGAGATGAAGCAGATCGGCGTAAGAGATGAAGCAAAATTGCTGGCTGACTACGGGGACTGTGGCAAGCCGGTTTGTTGCAACAATCACTTGGTGAAGATGCCGCCCGTTTCGATGAAGATGGCGAAATTGCAAAAAGCAACTCTGGATCCAACCAAAATTTCTGGCAGATGTGGCCGACTTAAGTGTTGCTTGAGGTACGAGTTTGATACGTATTTAGATATCCAACGGGAACTTCCCAAAGTTGGCGCTCACGTCGTCACTCGCAATGGTAAGGCGCGCGTCATCGCCCAACAGATTATTGCGCAACAGTTGCTGGTTGAGACGGAGGATCATCGAAGAATTATGATCGAGGCAAGTGAGGTGCTGTCGGTGACTCGACAGGCGGGACAATCGGAGCCTTCAGAATCTGCCGCAAGGGTGGCAGAAAAATCAAAAACAGAATCCAACTCCCAACAAAACGTTGGAGAGGGCTTAAAAGCGAAAGTCCACTCGGCGAAAAAGCTTGTTGCAGAAGGATCAATCCCTGAAGCGAAGTCCAGTGATACCAGCGCGCCGAGGAAAAAGCGGAGAAGATCACGGCGACGACGCAATCGAAAAGATCCACCCTCCGCATAGTTTAGATCTCACAACCACGACAATTTGTCTAAGCCGCTCACAAGCGGGATAGGCATCTTGCCTGTCAATCTATTCGACCAATATGAACACAGGGTAGTCCGGATATTGCATCAGCCGCATGGCGATAGCCACCGATTGCTACGAATATCCGGCGGAACCGGACGCTTTTCCGCTGTCGGCTAACAGAGAACGTAATTATCGACTTTCAAATGAAAACATTGATGGTCAAAGATAGACTAAAAAATAAAAGACCGTTTTCAATATCCGGGATATTGGTTGGTCAAAGCTGAATATTAGGATTAGCCGTTCTGACGCTAGCCACCGGTTGCGGCACAGAAAACAGAGGCTGGCGTCGAATGGCACTTACTTTAGACGAAACGTGGGATAATTTTATCAGCCGACAACGGAAAAGCGTCCGGTCCTACGCGCTAAAAACCGGACGCTTTTCCGTTGGCCGCTGATGCGCAGATGCGTTGCA
>Ga0115031_1000363_pt1 | contig 32326 bp, 24 predicted proteins | sample Maine_Asex4_meta_FD_87301 | JGI IMG/M metagenome (GOLD analysis project Ga0115031, IMG submission 87301) | Marine algal microbial communities from Maine, USA - Maine_Asex4_metaG | ecosystem: Host-associated > Algae > Red algae > Unclassified | place: Maine, USA | collected 2015-01-05
CACATGAGTAAGTTACTCATGCAACATGCTGGCAGTTTGTTAGGTCATCAGGAAGTGCAGTCGTTGTTAGACGCCCTTAGTAAAAGTGCGCCACGTCTGGTTGAAGATCTTGTGCCAAAAGTGTTGCCGTTGCCAACGGTGGTTAAAGTGCTACAAAATCTGTTAGAAGAAGGGATACCTGTCAAGGATATGCGTTCGATAGCTGAAACACTAGCCGAGAAAGGTATACATACTCAGGATACCGAAGAACTGACTGCCGCTGTCCGTGTAGCACTGCGACGTCAGATAACCGGTCAGTTGACCTCGTTTGAAGATACCTTGCCGGTCATAACACTGGACGCTGAGCTGGAAAAACTGTGTCTGAACTCAGTGGAATCAGAGAATGGTGGAGGTCTGGGGATAGAGCCTGGACTCGCTGAGCGGCTGTATCAGTCACTGGCGGATAGCGTCCATAGGCAAGAGGTTAGTGGTGAGCCAGCTGTATTGCTGGTAAGCCCGAAATTACGACCCTGGCTAGCCAGCATGGTGCGACACACCATACCGTTGCTAAAGGTACTTGCTTATAACGAGATTGCAGAAACCAAGCGGTTGAAAGTGGTTGCAAATATCGGTGGAGAAGCGGCCGCATGAGTTCTGCTTACGTTCGATCCATTACTACGCCATTGTGAATACTGACATGCAACTACGACGATTTACAGCCGATTCTACTCCCGCTGCTTTAAGCGCCGTGCGCCTTGCTCTGGGAGACGAAGCTATTATTCTGGCCAATAGAAGGCTGGGAGATCATGTGGAAATTATCGCGACTGGGCAGATGGAAGATGAGGAAACCATGGCTGCAATGGCTCAGATGAGTGTGGGAGAACTCGAAGATACAATTGCTGGTAAGTCAGTGTCATCCATACAGTCAGAATCTGTATCAAAGCCCGGCTCATCCAGTACTGAGGCAAACAGTGCAGGGAACGAGCAACGCGCCCAGTCAGATCGCCAGCCCATGGGAGTGGATAGGACAAACGATATGATCAGTGAACCGGTGCTACAAGAAGATAAGATTTCTATCAGCGAACTCAGTCAGGTTATCGAAACAGAATCGACTGGAACATCACCATTAGCGCCGTTAGGCACAATGCCAGGCCCTGTACATGGTTCTGTTAATCAGGAGCCCGTAGCAGCCAGGCAGGCGGAAGCTGAGGTAGCATTTCGGGAGCCTGTTAAAGATGAGCAGTCTTCCAATCAAGGTTCAGCTGTGATGGAAGAGCTCAAGGTTGAGTTAGCGCATCAGACTGATCTGATCAATAACCATTTTAAAAGCCTGGAGATAAATCTTTGGGGATCAAGTGCGCCTGATCGCGGCGTTCACTTGCAGCAATTATTTGCACTGGGCATTGGTGCAGAGCTAGCCATACGACTTGTAGAGCGAACGCAACCCGGTACGCCTCTGGATGTTGCCCTACGACAATCGTTTGCTCTGCTAAAGTCAACTTTGCCTATTGGTACCGACAAGACCATGAGTGTGCCGGGAGTAACTGTGATGTCCGGGGCCCCTGGTTCCGGAAAGACTACTGCGTTGATCAAGCTGGCTACTGAGCACGTCAGAAAATCAGGGACACAGTCCATTGTGATTATCTGTGCAGATATACGAAGAATCGGTGCGTTTGAGGAACTACAGGCCTATGCTCGGCTTTTGGGCGTTCCCACTGTTCACGCTCACGATACCGAAGAGCTTGAGAGTCTTCTAGAGGCTTTTAATCATAAGCAGATGGTGCTGGTAGACCATACACTATCTACCAGTGATGACGCCATAAAGCTGCCCGAGTGTCTGCTGAGTCCCGTAGAGCCTGATTCAGTCAGACAGTTGTTTACTCTGCCTGCGAACACTCAGGCCTCTGCGGCGGAAGCACTGATTTCAAAGCACTGTGCGGGTCGCCCTATTCAGTGTGTACTCACACATCTGGACACCAATGGTCGTCTGGGTGAACTCTTTAATGCCATCATCAGACATCATCTGCCCATTGCTTACTGGTCAGATTCGGCCAGCGTGCAGAGCCCACTGCAAAAAGCCGATGCATCAGTATTGGTCGCTTCTGCGGTAGCCATGAGCCGACGTATCACCCCATCGCCTGATGATCAATGGCTACAGAGATTGATTCAACCGTCCCATTCTGTGTTTTCTGAACCTCCACTGGTAGCCGGTCAGACTGCATTGGAGGCATCATGATCAGCCTCACATTGCTAGGTATTGGGATAACAGCGTTTGTCGGCTCACTGTGCATCGTGCTGTATCTAAGGCTGCAAAGTCTTACAGCTCTAACCCGGCAGCTGAGGAAACAGGTGGGGCATCTTGAAATATGCATGCAGGAACTGGTTGGCCTGCAAACTCACATCAGTAGAAGCGTTAACAATCTGGCCAAGGATGTCCTGCAGCGTGAAATCTATCAGACTGATGATGATCGTCATCAGCTTGCCATCTCTGCAGCCAAGGAAGGCCAGAGTGTTACTGAGCTGGTTAGAAAGCATGGATTATCATCGGACGAGGCAGCTCTGATCATAGCGCTACACGGGGGAACAAGCATCATGGGTGACTCCGGCAGGCGACACGTATCACAAATTGCCAAGGCACGTTCAACTGACGTGACTGAGCGCGGCTAAGCAGTGGATATTGCAACGCTACTTGGATTGTTCGGAGGACTAGCGGTTATTGTATCGGCCATATTCCTGGGCGGTAGTGCGGGTATGTTTGTCAACATACCCAGTCTTGTAGTCGTGGTAGGGGGGACCTTCATGGTTACTCTCTGTCAGATTTCACTGGGTCAGTTCTTCGGCTCCTTCAAAGTGGCCCTACGCGCTTTCATGCATAAATCCGTGGGGCCTGAGGTTCTCATTGAAGAAGCTGTGACTTTGGCTGATGTCGCCCGAAAGGAGGGCATCCTGGCACTTGAAGGAACAGAAATAAACGATGCATTTCTTGAAAACGGAGTGAAACTCTGTATAGACGGACATTCCATTGATATCGTCCAGAGAATGTTATCCAAGGATATAAATCTCGAGCTGCAGAGGCAGAACACAGGAATTCAAATGTTCAAGTCTATCGCGGAAGCAGCACCTGCAATGGGCATGATTGGAACGCTTATCGGACTGGTACAGATGTTGGCCAACATGGATGACCCGAAGTCGATTGGTCCCGCAATGGCGGTGGCACTTTTGACTACTCTTTACGGTGCGATCATTGCAAACGCCATTGCGCTACCAATAGCTGCGAAACTAAAGGCTATCAGCGCAGATGAAAGACTGAATAAGCTGCTTATCCTTGAGTCTGTATCTGGTATCCAGGAAGGAATCAATCCTCGCGTTCTAAAACAGCTGCTGATTGCGTATTTGCCAGAAAGCAAACGTGAATCCGGTGACGGAAAGTAGATGTCTGATATCGGGCGATCACTGTCATGAGTGATGAAGACGAGTGCGAAGAGTGCGAACCGGGTGCACCCGCATGGCTTGCAACTTTCGCAGATTTGATGTCATTGTTAATGTGCTTTTTTGTTCTACTCCTGTCTTTTTCTGAAATGGATTTGCAGAAGTACAAGCAAGTAGCTGGTTCAATGAAAATGGCGTTCGGTATTCAGCGGGTGGTTAAGGCTGATACGATTCCCAGAGGTACTTCCGTGATAAAACAGGAATTTTCTCCAGGCAAGCCAGATCCCAGCGTCATGGAGGTCATGAAGCAACAGACAGACGATGATTCGCGTGCCGAACTGCGTATAGACTCACCCATTCCTGAAAAAGTTCAGGAACTGCTGGATATGGTAGAGGAAAGGCTGTCTAAGGAGATTGCCGACGAAACGCTAGAAATCGTTCTCTATGAAAATAGCGTAATGATACGTGTGCGTGAGGCTGACGCGTTTCCATCGGGCAGTGCAGAACTACAGCCAGGCTTTGAACCGGTACTGGACAAACTGCAATCCTTGTTTGATGACAGCTCGGGTCGCATTATCGTTTCTGGTCATACAGACAACGTTCCTATTTCTACGAGAAATTATCCCTCCAACTGGGTTCTCTCCGCTGCGCGTGCAGCTTCGGTTGTTCATTACCTATCAGAGATACGCATGACGGATCCTGCTCGAATCGAGATCCGGGCCTTTGCAGATACTCAACCGGTGGCGGGCAATGAGACACCTGAAAACAGAGCGCAGAATAGACGTATAGAAATTAACATTGGCACTTCTGCGGAGTAGATATATGCAGAATCAAGAAAACCGACGTATCTCGTTTCGCCTGAATGATACGATGGGACTGCAGGTTATTCCTCTTGACCCCAAGGCACTCGATGAGGTGCTACTGGATTTTGACAATTACCGTATTCAGTCCTGTCTGGCGTCGCACTTTCATGTTCAACGCGAATTACGACAAGCTAGTCTTCAACTGATCAGGAAGCGAGATCCTGACATTGCCCGTTACTTTACACTCCTCGAAGATCAGATGCAGGTTCTGGCAGAGCGTATGAGTGGCGATGATGGGTCGTCAAAACCCGACCAGTCGGAAATATCTGTCAATATATCCAGTACCGGCATTCGATATCACACTGAGGATGCTTTTTCACTTGGCCAGGCTGTCGAGCTCAAGATGCTACTGTCCACCAGTGGGGCACAAATTTACGCGTTGGGCACAGTTGTGCGTATCGAGAATGGCGTGGGAAGTCTTGTTGGTCTAACTGAATACTCAGTAAATTTTTCGCATATACATTCTGATGATAGTGAAGCATTTATTCGCCATATGGTGAAGCTGCAAAGACTTCAATTGCAGGCTCGGCGAACTGGAGACAGTTAGTCTTCTGTGACAGAGTATTGTACCGTTTACTTCATAGTACCTGCGCGCCGTTAGTTTTTGTTTGGAACTTCTGATGCTCTATCCGTCCAGCGGTAGCGTGCGCAGCTGGGTTATTGCGATGAATCTGGCATCACGCCAGTAACCGGCAATAACGTCTGGATGAAGTGCTATAGGATTACCCTGATTATCCCGCTCTACAATCCACTCCTCTGGGAGGCCTGTAAAACAATACACAGGTGAGGGGACACCAGATTCGGACTGGGCAAGGTGGGCTTCCCCTGTGCGCATGTGACGAAATGCAGGTTGCATCCCGGCTAGCATGTCATGCAAGATTACAGGTGCGGCAACCGGGTAACCCTGGTGAGGTGTTGGTGAGGTGTTCATCTTGGTCCTTATAGTTTGATTAGCCAAAAGAGCTACACTGACTAGAGCAGGCTTGTGCATAGCCTTTCTTTGCCGCAACTTGTGCTTGTAATCCTCTTTTTTCTTCAACAAGTGATTGCCGAACTCTCTGCACAGCGTGAGTGATATCTTTATCAAGCTCAAGAATGCTGTTGCACAAGGATGTGTATTCAGTGCTCTGCACCGGAGTCGAATGAGCATTGCCAACACTAGGGTATGCAGAAGATTCGCTAGGTGAGAATATGTCTGATACAGCCTGCGCAGGAGGCTCAAGTGGCTTGTAGTCAAGCAATACACGACGGGACTCATCTAGCTGAGCGAATGCCTCCCAGTTTTCTTTGACTGTCTGAACCAGCATATCTTCCATGACCTTTTTGATCTCCTGCAAGGTACTGAGGCTCAACGATTGACTCATGCAGCAACACGCTCCGGCGATATACTGCTCCAGGCGTCTTTCAAGATGGTGACGAGGTTTGCACTTGCGCTAAGTCCTTCAACGTCCATGTTTTTTTCAGATTCAACAAGCGTCTTGACAAGATAGCTGTACAGATCAAAGAGATTGGCTGAAATCTCGTTGGTCTCGTGATCATGCAGGCATCCTTGTAGTTCCTGGATTATCGCTACTGCCTTGTCAATATACGAGTGCAGCCGCTGGCGATCTCCAGCATCCATATGCTGTCTTGCAATGGCGATGTTACTCAGTGCACCCTCGTACAGCATTTCTATCAGTCGATGGGGTGAAGCGCCTTCTACCAGCGTTGCTCTCTTAACAGATTTGTAAGCGTGTAGCGTCATTTTAACTAGAAGTTGTTGTTGTTGTTGCCGAGACGGCTAGTGAGAAATGCACTGGTCGATTGCAAATTGGTGACAATCAGATCCATCGAGGTAAATTGCTGGCGTAATCTCTCATTGGTTTTCTCTATGCGATACTCGAGACGGTCTATGTCGTTGTCTATTGACGCTCTTCGGACGTCCACGCCATCCTCTCGCGTATCAATAACACCCCCGGCTTTTGTATATTCCTCGACAAGAGAACTGAACTGACTGGCAATGCCGGTGTCAGCTGCAGCAAAAGCACTGACGAATCGCTCTACTCCCTTGTCCAGAGATGCATTGTATTTGGTGTTATCAATACTGAGTGCACCGTACCTGTCAAAAGTGAATCCAAGATCCAGAGCGTTTGTTGTATCTCCTTCTCCCAGGTCTATCGCGCCAAAAAACGTATCCCGCATTCGAATGTCGATGCCACGTGGAAGCTGGTCACCCTGCAGATCAGTATCTGACAACTTCCCTATCGTGCTGGACATTGCGTTGTACTGAACAACAAACTCATCAAGAGAATCACGCAGACTTTCCGTGTTGCGTTCAGTATTGACAGTTGATTTTCCAAGGCCTGTCAAGTTGAGCGTGACGCCGTCTATCACATCGGTGATCTGGTTTGAAGAGCTTGTTACATCGAAACCATGAACACGCAGTTGTGCATCGAAAGGCTCTTCATTCTGAGTGAAGCCGCCTGGCTGATCACCCAGCGGAAATGTGCCAGCGCGAGTCACATCAATCCGTCCTTCAGTACCGGAGTTCTTGGCCGTGAGCACCAGAAATGTTCCGTCGTCAACATTAATGATACTTGCAGACACAGTCGTGTTGCCAATCGAGTCATTGATTGCATCTCTGAGTGCGGCAAGAGAGTCATTGGTATCGTCGACTACGATATCAAAATTGTTATCACCGGATGAAAACTGCAGAGTGCCCTGATCAACGGCCGCGTCCTCTGAGCCATAACTAGTGCTGAACATTCTGTGGTTGGTAGCAAGCTGTAGAACCTCGATTTCCTGTCGCTCGGCTACATCACCTCCACCTGTTGCTACGGCGGTGAATACTTCTTCATCGCTACTGGTTGCAACAAACTCACCGAAGTCCTGATCGCTCCCCAACACATCAGCTGCGGTCTTGAAATTACTCAAGGCGCTCTTGACCGAACCGTAGGCGCTTACTTCCACGTCAAGCGCGGCTCGTTTTCTGTTCAATACATTGACAGGCTCCCTCTCAAGCTCACCGAGCTGTGAAAGAATGCTTTCGATGTCAATGCCGGAACCTGCTCCTGCTGCAGTAATCATGATGGGTTACCCTCTCTCAGCGAGTGGCGAAAACCCTGGGAGTAGTCCTCCCAAGGTTGTAGAACAAGACAAATCTGTTTTATCCAAGAAGCTGCAATGTGTTGAAAGAAGCGGCGTCATTTCCTGAAATCGCCTGACATTCAGAGCATTGCACTCATGTACGATTTATCGGTTTTCAATGGTAGGTCTGTAGAGGTGTCTGGCTGTTAAGTGATCTGCTTACTGTAATATCGTGGCAGAGTGTGTGGTGATTCTGCATTTGACGGCCTGTTTTCTTATGTGCGTCTATTGATCTAGAACTGAGTCGTTACACCTGTACAGGTGAGGTGGGGGCCAGGAAAAGCAGTAGATACAACCAAAAAAGCCTCGGAGACGAATCCCCGAGGCTTTGATCTACAAGGGCTGTTTTAGCTAGCCAAGTAGCTGAAGAACGCTCTGTGGAGCTGAGTTTGCCTGCGATACCATAGCGTTACCTGCTTGCTGTAGTATCTGGGCGCGCGTCATATTGGCTGTTTCAACCGCGAAGTCAGCATCCATGATACGACCACGTGCCGCGGCCTGATTTTCCATACCGACTTGCAGATTGTTGATTGAGCTTTCAAATCTACTCTGTATGGCACCAAAATCGGCACGAGATGATGTCACATCGTCAATAAGATCGTCTATTGCCTCGATAGCAGCCAGCGAATTCGCAGCGCTGGTTATAGCAGTTCCAGCTGAAAGAGCCTCCAGGGATACCAGCGCGATATCGAGCTGGTTGCTGGCATCGGTGTTAGCGCCTACTTGAAATGTAACGGGAGCGTCCCCGGAAGCAGCGTTAAGAATCGCCTGGCCATTAAAGGTTGTTGTTTCCGCAATCCGGGTAATCTCTGCGTTCAGTGCCTGAAATTCCTTGTCCAGATTACCACGGTCTTTTTCAGAGTTTGATCCGTTGGCAGACTGTACGGCGAGTTCACGCATACGTTGCATCATGTTACCAACTTCCTTCAGACCGCCCTCAGCTGTCTGAGCCATGGAAATACCATCGTTGGCGTTGCGGATGGCAACGTTCATACCGCGCACTTGGGTGTTCATGCGCTCGGCGATGGCCAGTCCAGCAGCGTCGTCCTTTGCGCTATTGACGCGAAGGCCAGAACTCAGGCGTTGCATGGATGTCGCAAGGCTACCCTGTGACGAACTCAGATTCCTCTGAGCCGTTAGAGACATGACGTTAGTGTTGATTGTCTGTGCCATTTTTTATATCCTCTTGAAATAAATCCTTGTTTCAGGGGATGCGGCGTCCTTTTCCTTTCGTTGCTAAATGATCAAAGCAATGCCGGCATGAAAGGAGTTATCGGTTTCGGAGGTGTGCAACTTGAGATCCTCTACGCCGATATTCGACCAAGTGAGGTATTTGATTCGTAATTCGTGCGCTAAGGCCAACTTTCACAATCGTGTGCAGTGCAGGCAAAAATCGCAAACCAGGCTTGATGGGGATTTAGAAAATAGCCACAGAAAAGAGCCGCATTCTAATGTATCTGCAGAAACGTATCCAGCAATACGAATGCTTCGGGAAAAACCCGAAGCATCCGATGGGTTCAAGTTACAGACTAGCCAAGTAGCTGTAACACACTCTGTGGTGCCGAGTTGGCTTGCGACACCATGGCGTTGCCTGCTTGCTGCAGGATCTGAGCACGAGTCATATTGGCTGTTTCAACCGCAAAGTCAGCATCCATGATACGACCACGTGCCGCTGCCTGGTTTTCCATACCCACTTGCAGATTGTTGATAGAGCTTTCAAATCTACTCTGTATGGCACCGAAATCGGCACGAGATGATGTCACATCGTCAATCAGATCATCAATAGCAGTGATGGCAGCCAGCGATCCTGATGCAGCATTGATATTAACGCCAGATGCAAGAGCCTCCAGGGATACCAGCGCAATATCGAGCTGGTTGCTGGCATCGGTGTTAGCGCCTACTTGAAATGTAACGGGAGCGTCCCCGGATGCAGCGTTAAGAATGGCCTGACCATTAAAGGTTGTTGTTTCGGCAATCCGGGTAATCTCTGAGTTGAGTGCCTGAAACTCTTTATCCAGGTTGCCACGGTCTTTATCAGAGTTGGATCCGTTGGCTGACTGTACTGCCAGCTCACGCATACGTTGCATCATGTTACCCACTTCCTTCAGACCGCCCTCAGCTGTCTGAGCCAGGGAAATACCATCGTTGGCGTTGCGGATGGCAACGTTCATACCGCGCACCTGGGTGTTCATGCGCTCGGCGATAGCGAGTCCGGCAGCGTCGTCTTTCGCGCTGTTTACGCGAAGGCCAGAACTTAAGCGTTGCATGGATGTGGCCAGACTGCCTTGTGATGAACTCAGGTTTCGCTGTGCGGTCAGCGACATCACGTTCGTGTTGATTGTTTGCGCCATAATATAAAGATTCTCTGATTTTTTGAATCCTTGTTTTTATGAGATGTGGCGTCTTCTCCTGAAGCTACTCAGACTTGCTGAGCATTGCACACATACCCTGATGTATCGGTATTCAACTTGCAGGCTTCAGTAAGGAGAGTCACGCTTTTGACAAGTTGACGATACATTTTACGAGCATGTGCGCTATGTAGAAATCTACAGATAATTAAATACTGAGAGATTCTCAATTCGAGCAAAAGACTTTTGTACAATCTCCAGCGTGTTGGCCTGATTCTGCAGGCTGGATACCGCCTCTGCAATATCAATATCCTCAACATCAGCTTGCGAACGCTGTAATTGTAACTTTATACCAGCGTTTTCCTCACGGCTACTGTCGAGACTAGCCAAACGTGTTCCCACTTTAGCTCTGGTGATATTGATGTGGTCCAGTCCCATGTCGAGATTAAGCAGTACTTCATTGACATCCTGTTGCATACGGGCAGATTCTGCCGGTGTGGTAGGGGAGCGGTCTAGCGCCTGTGTGAAGTTTGATATTGTACTGAAGATATCCTGGTTGGTGCTAGGACGAACGTAGAACTCATCGCCAGTGTTGGGCTGACCAGTAATATCGGTCTTGACACCGTTGAACGCTATGGGTTCACCCCGGCTAAATGCGACCCCGCTCTGTATCGCAGCACCGGTATCGTCGTTGAGAATATTGAATGTATCAGGAGCGGTAAATTCAATACGATAGGGGGTTGCGTCGTATACGGTAGTATCAGTGACCAAACCCTGTGCAATCAATCCGGTTCCCGTGTTTGCAGGGTTGGCATTGACTTCAAAATCACCGTTACCTTTTCTGATTCGCATAAATACGTCGATACCAGAATCACCAGAGGGCATCTTTCGACCGAGACCGACGGTCAGTTGATTATTATCGTCGCCTCCTGAATACGTGACAGGGTTCTGGCCTGAGAATGGAGCAGTCTGGTTGTTGTTGCCACCAAAAACGTAGTTTCCCAGACTGTCTCTGGTATTAGCAAGATCGTACAGTTCGCTCAGGCGGACTTTTACTTCTGCGTTGATTGACTCACGCGTATGATCGTCTGTCACGCCATTGTTCGATGAAAGTGCCAGTTCGCGGATGCGATTGAGCGTATTGGACACTCCAACCAACGCATTTTCCTCAAGGGATAACTGAGATTCTGCTATGGAGGCATTCCGCTGATACTGGTCCAGCTGACTGGATGCTTCACGCATCCCTAGCAATCGTGCTGCCTGAGCGGGGTCATCTGATGGACGGTTTACGTCTTTTCCAGTGGATATTTTTTCCTGTATATCAGCTAACTGATATTGTTTTTGTACAATATCGTTAGCGATACGTGACACCATTAGATTGGATGGCATTCTGGAATTGATCATCGCAATGCTCCTAATATAGTTTGAAACATTGTGTCTGCCGTGGCTATGATCTGTGCAGAAGCCTGATAGGCCTGCTGGTATCGAGTGAGATCTATAGCTTCTTCGTCAAGGCTTACACCCTGTATGGATTGCTGCCGATCAACAGCGTTGTTGCGCAGCGCATCCAGCGCTTTGGTTCGGCTTTCTGCAGATTGAGTATGTGCACCAATACGAGATACCATGGCGCCATAAGCATCGGTGAAACTCTGTGATTCATCTATCACAGCCTCAAGTTGCATATCCGACAGACCGAGACCATTACTGTTGTTACCCAGTCCGGTAGTGTTGGGCTCAATCCTGTGTATATCACCAGACCGTGCTTTACCGTCAATGGTGGCTTCCCAACCATTCAGGCTAACCGAGTCGCCTTCGATATACGTGACTCCGGCTGTGAGGGTAGTGCCGGTATTGACGTCAACAATGTCATAGGTTGTATCCGTGCTGAACACGATATCGATCGGGTTTGTCAGTGCAGCGGCATCGGGGTCAGCTACGGTGGCTGCACTGATACGAGAATCGCCCACATTAGCGATTTCACTACGTGTTGTGAGCTTACCTGCAAGTGCAAGGTTTTCGGGGTTTTTCAGTACAGCGTTAAAAGAACTGGCTGCTCGAGATGTTGCAGATATTACGAAGGTATCGCCGGCCGCAGGTGTACCTGTGATGGATAGATTCAGACCGTCAATGGTCAGTGGCAGTGCACCTGAGCTCTGCACTCCATCAGAATTCCGGGTTACTGTAAAATTGGCGCCGTCATACCGCATGAGATAGTCTGATGGCTCCAGAAGATTAGTGTCGTCAATGGTGACACTCATGATACCGGTGCCGGTATTTCTGTCGTTGGATAACGCCAGAGGCTCTGCGGTTCCGAACAAGTCACCACCGGTTGTACCGTCAAGATCAATACCTTGCGAATGCTGGTAATTGAACTTCTCAGCCATGACCAGGGCCAATCTACCCAGTTGATGCTTCGCCGGGTCTAGTGTTTCAGAGGCGAAAGCGCTCAATCCACCTATTTCACCACCCTGAAGCAGCGCACCGATATTCCGTTCGCTGCCCTCGTTTCCCACTTGAATCTGTAATCTGTCAGGGTAAATATCATCAGGAACGGCCTTGATGTTCTGATGGCTTCCATCAACGACCAGACCAATGCCTTTACCAATAAAAATGTTTAATGCGCCATTATCCTGCTCAACCGTGTTGACCTCAATCAAGGTGGATAATTCGTTGACCAGTCTGTCCCGCTGATCCATTAAGTCATTGGCTGCCTGAGCCTGGCGTAATCTGCCAGAACTGCTAATTTCCTTGTTGATGTTGGCAATTGATTGAGCGAGTTCATCGACAGACTCAACAGCAGCCCTGGTTCGTGAATTGATTTCGTTATGCGCATCTTCGAGTTGTGCCTGCATGGATTGAAATCGAGTCGCTAATTGTTCAGCGCTTGACAGGACAACTTCTCGTGCGGCGAGAGATGATGCGTCATTGTTGGCATCCTGTATGGCATTAAAGAACTCATTGATAGCTGGCGATACACTCATGCCCTCGTTGGCCACAAGATTGTCCAGGCGACTGGCCATGGAATACTGAACTTCCTGTTCCGAGTGTGCACTCGTTGCAGAATTGACACGTGCCGTGGCGAAAAGGTCGTGGACACGCTCTATATCGGATACACGAACACCAGCACCGATGTAATTCCTGTTGCTGTGATCTCCGCTTACGGGTTCCATCGAAACACGCTGCCGTGAGTACCCGTCAGTGTGTACGTTGGCAATGTTATTGGAGGTTGTCGACAATGCACGCTGGAAGGCGAACAGGGCAGACTTGCCAGTGTTAAGTAGATCAGTCATAGCAGGGGTGTCCGGCTGTCAATCTGGTGCAGGATCGATATGGCTTTTCTGGAGTATTCAGGATCGGTTGCATAGCCCGCCTTGTGTATTTCAGCAAGAAAACGTTCCGGATCGCCCGCATGTTCCAGCGCAGTCGAGTACCGTGGGTTATTCAGGATGAATTCTGCAAAACCATTGATGCCATCGGCAGGGTCGTCGTACGACTTGAAGCGAGCCTGAACGGTTTGAGGCTTACCCTGCAAATATTCAGTCGTCGTGTTAACCGTGTAGCTCTTATCTGAATTGCTCGCTTTTATGCCGAAGTAATTATGGGTATCTTGTCCAGCCTCGTTCTTGATCATAGACTGGCCCCAACCGGTTTCGAGTGCTGCAACAGCGAGTACAGCATTGGTTGTCGTACCCAGGCGAATGGCGGTTTGTTGAGCTAATGGTTTGAGTGGTTCGATAAACCTTGTCTGTGCAGACTGTGCATTGGCGGTGTTCTCAGCGCCCCACAAACTGGATGCCATACGCAAACGTGTTACATCGGTTACGGTTGAAGCGGTATCGTTTCCCGTATTGGCATTACTGACGGATTCCGCCCGAGGAATATTATCCAGCAGGGCGCGAAGTTTTTCATGGGTGCTGCCATTTGCGCTGACCGGTTTTTCAGCTTGAGGTTCGACTCCATTGTTATTCTGAAGCTGGGAAATCATCTGTTTTGCCACACCCAGTCCTCCGGCCTCAACCATAGTGTCTGCAAGTTTCTGATCAAGCATGTCGTCGTACATGGCCTTCTGGTTAGAGGTATTTTCACTCATAGTTGTTTTTCGCATGCTCTTGAGCATGTTGTGTATGAGTAGTGCTTCGAATTGATTAGCCGCATCCGTTGCCTTTTCCAGATCTGCAGCACGCCGTTGTTGTTCAGCTTCAGTGCCCGTTGTTGCGCCTGTACCCGCCGACGCCTGAAACCTGCGTAACGAATCAAGCGAGTGGGTATTCACCGATCCTTGCTGTACCTGTATCAAAGCCGATATATTGGCGTTGCCTATCGTGGATGTTGACATTAGATAATAATCAATTGGGCTCGCAAGGCACCCGCCTGTTTAAGCGCTTCGAGTATGGCGACAAGATCCCCTGGAGCCGCACCGACGCCATTGATTGCCTGGACGATTTCAGACAGCGTGGTGCCTCTTTCGAGTTCGAACATACGCGAGTCATTTTCGTTCACAGCTATCTGGGAATTGGGTACCGCCACTGTGACGCCATCAGAAAAAGGCTCGGGTTGGCTGACCCCGGTGTTTTCCTTGATAGTGACTGTCAGGCTGCCATGCGTGACGGCGGCTGGTCCCACAGTAACGTGATTGCCGATCACGATTGTGCCGGTTCGTGAATTGACAATGATTTTTCCAGCACCTTCGCCCGGCTCAACAATGATCTCTTCCAGGTAACCGACAAAGGCGACCCGTTTGGATGTGTCTTCAGGCGCTTTGACGATCACGGACACCGCATCGAGAGCTTCGGCTTCCGGCGTACCCAGTGCCTTATTAATCGCCTCGACAACTCGACGTGCAGTCGTAAAGTCCGGATCGTGGAGGTTGAACATAATGTTATCGGCTTCGGCAAATGGATTGGGTACTGCGCGTTCAACGGTTGCGCCTCCCGGAATGCGTCCAACACTGGGAACATTAATGGCTAGCGACGAGCCATCAGCACCCGATACTCCAAGACCACCTACCGCAAGATTACCTTGCGCCAGTGCGTACACTTCTCCGTTTGCACCTCTTAACGGTGACATCAACAACGTTCCTCCCCGGAGTGATTTTGAGTTGCCCAGTGACGAAATAGTGATATCAATCTTCTGGCCAGGTTTTACGAAGGGAGGCAAAACTGCGTGTATGGACACTGCGGCCACATTTTTCGAGTTCAGCTTGACTGACGGCGGTACGGTGACCCCATATTGAATCAACATGCTACGCAGACTTTGCTCGGTGAAGCTCATGGTCTGATCGCCGGTTCCATCGAGCCCTACGACCAGTCCATAGCCCAGTAGCGGGTTGTCTCGCACGCCTGCAATTCCCGCAAGATCCTTGATGCGTTCTGCGTGGACCGTGTTTATCAATACGGGTAAGCACAGAAACATCAGAATACATTGTCTGATCGGCTTGAACAGCGAGTGATACGTCTTTTCATTCATCAGTCGATACTCGCTAGAAAGGCCAGAGTGGGCTGGTGAACACTCGAGTCAGCCACCCGGCCCGGTTACTGTCTGCAAGCAGGCCACTACCGCCGTAAGTAATACTCGCATCGGCAATCTGGTTGGACTGAATGGTATTCTGAGGCGTGATGTCAGTCGGGCGAATCAGTCCGGCAACACGCACAACTTCGCGTCCCTGGTTAAGTGTCAATTGTTTCTGCCCACGTATCCATAAGTTGCCATTACTCAGCACTTTGTCTACCACAACTGCCACACTGCCATTCAGACGGTTACTTTGGCTGCTGTCTGCCGTACCTGCAAAATCGGAGCTCGCAGAGATATCGTTGGTTAGTAGTTCGCCGACCACTCCTGGTAACTTTCCACCAAACAGGGTAGGGCTGGGTAGACCGATTGAGGTTCCCTTGTTGGCGTTGGTGGACGCTGTTTTGGTTGCATCGGTACGCTCATCAAGGATAACGTTAATCACATCGCCAACGCGTCTTGCTCTGATGTCTTCAAAAAAGAATCGATTGCTGGCAACCTGATAGATAGCACCGTTAGCATTGGCATCACGAATGACCACCTGAGGTTGAGCCGGAGTGAAGTCCGGCTCAATAGTTGGTGTTGTGGAGCAAGCACTAAGCGTCGCTACCGTGAGGCAGGAAATTATCAAGGTGCGCATCATGTCACCTACAGATTGTTATTGATGTACTGGAGCATGCCATCGGTTGTCGATATCGCCTTGGAGCTGATCTCGTACGCGCGCTGCGTTTCGATCATGCTGACAAGTTCTTCAACAACATTGACGTTAGAGGTTTCAACGGACCCTTGTATCAGACTGCCCAGACCACCAATGCCAGCAGTACCCTGCACCGGTGCTCCACTAGAGGCGGTTTCTGAAAAAAGATTACCTCCTTTTGCCTGTAGACCCGCTGGATTTATGAAGTCGGCCAGACCGACTACACCCAGTTGAGAAGGCGTTGCCGTTCCTGGCATGGATGCCGTTACAGTGCCATCCTGTCCAATGGTTATTCCCGTGGCTGTTTCCGGAATAGTGATTCCGGGCTGCAAAGTGTAGCCAGTGGCAGTCACCATCTGACCTTGAGCGTCAATCTGGAAAGACCCATCACGGGTGTAGGCCAGACTGCCGTCCGGCGTCAGCACTTCGAAGAAGCCACGACCCTGAATGGCAAGATCCAGTGGATCTTCTGTTGAAGACAGATTGCCCTGAGAAAACAGTTTCTCGGTAGAAACCACTCTCACTCCTGTTCCAGTACTCAGCCCCGAGGGAAGCTGAGTGTCTTGTGATGACTGCGCACCAGGTTGCCTGACAGTCTGGTACAGAAGATCCTGAAACACCGCCCTGTCTCTTTTAAAACCTGTGGTATTGGTATTTGCCAGGTTGTTTGAAATGACCTGCATGCGCGTTTGCTGCGCATCGAGTCCTGTCTTTGCCGTCCAGAGGGCTCCGTTCATGTGTGTTGCTCCGTGTCGTCGTTAGAATTTCAAAAGAGGGTTGATCGTTACGATCAATCCTCTCTGATGCTGGTCTTGCTGGTTATCGTATTTTCAGAAGTGCTGTAGCAGAGACATCATTGTCCTCAGCTGCTTTCATCATTTTCACTTGTGTTTCAAATTGTCTGGATAGTTCGATCATGGTGACTAGTGCTTCAACTGAGTTGACGTTGCTGGTTTCCAGGCTTTCCGTGGCAAGTGTCACATCCGCATCGGCAGGTTCCTCTTGCTCAGGCGTTGTGAACAATCCGCGCTCGTTACGCTCGATAGTTTTCGGATCTGGCTTGACAATCTTGATCCGGTCCAGTACGGCCAGTTCTCCACCACTTTGCCCTAATGGCTGAATAGTGATGGTGCCGTCCGAACCAATCATGATGTCGCTATAGGGCGATAGGGTGATAGGACCACCTTCACCTAGAACAGGATGACCTCCTGAGGTCACCAGCAGTCCTTGCTGGGTTACCCGTAGACTACCGTCACGTGTATAACTCTCAGAGCCATCCAGATCCTGTACCGCGATGAAACCATCACCGTTGACAGCGACATCCAGCGGAACGCCTGTGCTGATCAGTTGACCGGGTGTCAGGTCTATGCCAGCCCGGTGATCCATTCCATAAACCCGGCCCGGATTACCCGGCCCATAGACAGGCACAGACTTGAAACTGTCTATGTCTGCCTTGAATCCATTGGTATTCAGATTGGCCAGATTATGGCTGTTGGTGGCCTGTTGCAGCATTACCTGGCGTGCGCCAGACATTGCCACATACATCATCTTATCCATGAGTGTCTACCGAGTTATCCTGTCACTGGTTTATCGACGAATGTTGATCACGGTCTGCGTGATCTTATCGTTGGTACTGATAACCTGAGCGTTTGCCTGAAAACTTCGTTGTGCACCTATCATGGAGACCAGCTCTTTGGTCAGATCGACGTTTGAGCCTTCCAGTGCACCTGACTGTATTTTTCCCAGACTGGCCGAACCCGGAGCGCCTGTTGCAGCTTCACCAGATGCAAACGTTTCCATCCAAGTAGTTGTGTTAGCTTGTTTCAGGCCGCCTGAGTTGGGGAAATTCGTCAGAGTAACTTGCCCCATCGTCTTTGCTTGCCCGTTAGAGAATCGACCAAAAATAACACCTTCACCATCAACGTCGAAGTCTTCCATACGACCCGCTGCGTAGCCATCCTGTACAACTCGATTGATACCAAAAGAGTTGTCGTATTGAGTCAGTGTGCTGACATCGAATGTCAGATCCATCGGTTGGGCGTCAGACAACGGAGTGAAAACGTTTGTAGTATAAGTGGTATCCGGTGTTCCATTGACTGTTTCAAGCTCACCGGTATTATTGAATACGATTTCGTCGCCGCCAACCTGGCTGACTTCAACGCCGTCTACATAGGTATAGGCAGACCAGGTGTTAGGAGCATCTTTCTTGAAGTACAGATTGCCTATTTGCGAAGACCCGAGCGAATCATAGACGGTGACTGAAGTGGAGAAATTGAATGTGCCGGAGTCAGTAGGATCAAAGGGCGGTAGTACATCTGTCTTGATGTCCAGATTCATAAGCATCTCGACGTTTCTCGTTGTTTTTGGTTTCATATCAGAGAACTCCATTTTCAGATCCTCAATAATAGGCTGAATCTCTTCGTTTTCACCTACGCCAAAACCTGTCAGTTTACTTCCATCAGAATTCACCAGATACCCTTCTCTGTCCATACCAAAGTTACCTGCACGGGTGTACAAGGCCGAGCCATTGTTGTCGAGGCGAAACATGCCAAGACCCTCTACAGCCAGATCCAGATTTCGACCACTGAATTGCATATCTCCCTGTGCAAATTCCTGACGTATGTTTGTGACGCGTACACCTCCACCAGTGGTTTCACCTGTTGATCCAAAAGCACTTTGTGCGAAAACGTCTGAAAATTCCACTCTGGATTTCTTGAATCCGGTAGTAGCGTTATTCGCTATATTGTTGGAAATTGAATTGAGTTCAGTTGACGCGGCATTGATGCCGGTTAATGCGACTTGTAGTGACATGGTTAAGCTCCCCTTATATTGTTGTTGTGTCTATTGTTCAGTGCTGTTGGCTTTCTGACGAATCTGCCTGATATCTGCGATAGTCAGCACTTCGCCTTGCCGGGTGTTTAGCCTGGTTTCTTCGCCGTTACCGAATTCCACAGAGTCAATGACTCGGGTGGTTAGCACAGTTGCTGCAATGTATTCTTCGCCTTGCTGCGCAGAAATTCTCGCGGAGTAGTTTCCGGCAGGTAATCGTTTTCCGTCATGATTCAAACCGTCCCAGCTGAATGAGTGACGCCCGGAACTGAACTCCCCCAGTGAAATCTGACGGACAACATTGCCGGCACTATCAGCGATGTCCATTACTACGTCACCTGAGGCAACACCAAGCTCGAATGAGCCATCAGCGGACCCCGTGTCGCTCAGTGCCAGACCCGGGTTCTCTATGAGCACTTCCTGGCCAACTAGCTGGGTACTTTGCAGTGTCTGTCCATCGGAGTACGTTTGTCTGAGATTATCAAGTGATATCTTCATATCATCGATACCGGTAACGGTACTGAACTGTGCCATCTGACCCAGAAACTGACCGTTATCCATAGGCTCCATGGGGTCTTGATGCTCAAGCTGAGCCATCATTAATTCAAGGAATTCTCCTTGACCCAACTCTTTGCTGTTGCCGGATGCCAATTTGGGGTCAAGACTGTACTTATCAGTGATGACAGGTGCTATTACACTCATGAGTGAATCCGTCGGTTCAGGTTTTGATTGGCTGATCTTGGGTATTTCATGGCTGCTTCTATTCGCCCATTTTCAGGGTCTGGAGCATCAGTTGACGTACTGTAGAGAGCATATCCACGTTGCTCTGATAGCTGCGGGTCGCAGACATCATGTTGGCCATCTCTTCTACATGATCAACATTAGAGCCGTATACATAACCCTCTTCATCAGCTAGTGGATGTCCAGGCTGGTAGCGTTTATCGGGTTCACGGCTCGACTCAACGACGCCGCGTGTTTCTACACCGCCGATTTCACCATCCAGTACTGCAGCGAATACCGGTTGCCTGGCGCGATAGGCATCTTCTGCTGAGCCCGCTACCGAATTGGCATTCGCCATGTTACTTGCAGTGGTATTGAGTCTGAGCGTTTGAGCGCGCATGGCACTGCCTGCAATATCAAATATACTCTGGGACATATCTATTCACTCCTTAACGCTTTTATGAGTCCATTGACACGACTTTTAATGAATTCAAGACTGGCCTGATACCGAATGGTATTTTCGGCGAAGCGAGCTTGTTCCTGATCCTTGTCAACGGTATTTCCGTCCAGTGATGCGCCCTGTGGTTGCCGGTACAACACTTGAGCATCCTGACCTGTCTGGCGTATCGTCAGATGACGATGATGAGTCATGTTCAGTCCGCTACTGGTTAATGGCAGTTGTTGTTTCTGCGCATTACCAGATCCGCCAACGTCACGTAGCACTTCTGCAAATGCAAGATCACGTGCTTTGTAATTCGGCGTATCTGAGTTCGCGATGTTACTAGCCAGTATATGGGTACGCTGAGATCGCATTTTCAGAGCGTTTGCGTGCACTGATAGAAAATCATCAATCATGTACTGAATTCCTTTTTAATCGTGTAGTGCATTCTGTCGGCCTGATCAGAGCATTCGTTAGAACTGTGAAAGCCGTTACAGTTAGTTCTCTAAAGAGGGTTAAATTCATTGCACCGGTACATTTATGAATTGTGGATTCCAGCGAGGTACGGGCTGGTCTGGATAAATGACCAGTGACAACAGTTGCAAGCTTGTCGGCACACTTTCAGTTCGATAGAAATTCACAGATCCGAACAACTGCACCCCGGCGATAGCAGGTGCAGACACTTTCAGGTAATTTGTATCGGACACAAACGTGTGCGTCCTTGCCTGGATAACAGTGCCTTCAGATCCGTATGCCACGGAACCAGCATCGACAGCCACGGATAAGTTGGACGTTGTTTCGACAGAGAAATTGGCGGTTAGTCTGCTGCCAATGGATATTCCTCCTACCGACTGCAGTGTGATGACAACATCACTAGAGGGTGTCGTCCAGACACAAGGCACAATATTCTGGCAATCAGCTTGCGCCGTGGTAACAGTTCCAACGGGTATGCCAGTGAACATGGCATTTCGCAACATGCCTCCATCAAGAATTGCAATAGACCAATTGCTAATCGAGTCTGCTGTTGTGCCCGCATCAAAGTTAAGCGTTCCTTCTACGGGTGTGCCGGCTATGACGCCTTGTGGCGTGCCACCATTTCCCCCGCCGAGAATCTGGTTTGCGGCTTTGAATCGTACCCCGTCTGCGTCCAGGGCATCGTCTGCTCTGGAAACGAAAACCTGAGTATCGTGCACAGTTTCGATCGAATAATTGATTGAGAGGTGCGACTGGCTGGCGATATTGTCCGCGTTAGTGACCGTCAGAGAGAATTGTAGATCGTCACTTACCCAGCGACAGGGCAGGGTTTGCTGACAGTCAACAGAAACACCAGGAGAGCCCACGGTCATCTCAGCGTCCGGTTCAAGCAACTGAGTCTCGCTAGTCGGGATTGCACCAGGATTGATAACGACAGGGGTAAGCACAGACTGGCTATCAGGTATAGCCACTTCGGTGGAAGGCAACGCGCTAGCAGGCAGTTCAGTCGCGGGATCAGCGAGTGTGGGTAACTCGCCTGCAGAGTTTGCCACTATTGGTAGTGCGGTATCTGCTGTTGTAGTCGGAGGATTCTGAGTCACCGGAACAACTATATCCGGTGTTTGAGTAGCCGGTGTGGCAACGACAGGTGCTTGAGTTGCTGGTGTTAGTGTAGTGGCTGGTTGAGTCACAGGTGTGCTGGGTTCAGGGCTTTGAGAAACCGGATCAGCGATTGCTGGTGACTGAGGAACCGGCGACACTATAGCGGGCGGTTGTGTTGCAGGCTCCACTACCGTATTTGTGCCAGTCTCTGTGACTGCCGGTACCATGGTGGCTCCACCACCGACCGCTGGCGTAGTCACTGCTACCTCTGTGGCGGTCACCGTGTTTGTACCACCGTTAACTGTGGGGTTGACTGGAATCATGTTTACGCCGCTCTCAACCGAGGGAGGCACAACAGCTGTTGCAGGCGTCTGGGGATCAGCCGCCGCCGCCGGCATCTCCCTGATGATCGTTTCTGTGCAGGCACCCAGCACCAGACTGACTGCAACGACTGAGACCCTTGCTTTAACGGTAAGCGACATGAGTTTTCCTTGTTGATTTATGAGTACTTTGTCGTCCTCTACTCACTTTGATGAAGTAGTCAACATGCACGTTACGGTTACCCGATGACTCAAGGTTTTTTCAGGTGCTGTGTGGTGTAAAGATTGCGCCGGCAACGCCATGAAAAAGAAATTCGATACTGTATTGGCAGGATGTCTGGCGCTCATTGCAGCTGGCCTTTCACAAGCAGTGTCGTCTGCGTCGGTTCCGTCAGGCATACAGTCACTGGCTGAAATCCAGCAAGTGGTAGGCGACTATGTCAGGACACAGAATGCTGACAGTGTTGATATCAGCGTCGAGGTCAAGCCATTGGATAAACGGCTCAGACTAGCCGCCTGTGATCAGCCTCTGAATGCGTTCTGGTCGCCGGGGAGCCGGTCGATGGGACGTGTAACCGTTCAGGTTGAATGTGCGTCGCCCAAGCCATGGCGTGTGCATGTGCAATCAACAGTAACCATGGAAGGTCTTGTCTGGACACTCGATCGTAGCGTCAGGCGAGGTGATGTATTAACGCGAGGTCTGCTACAGCAGGTACCTGTGAAAATCGGGGCTAACAATCCCGCATTAAGATCATCTGCTGCACCTATCTTGAACATTGAGTCGTGGATAGGCTTTGCATTTTCGCAGCGAGTCAGCGCGGGAAAGGTGCTAGACGAGCGCATGTTGAAACCACCGGTACTTGTTGGAAAAGGGGAGGCGGTTCGTATTGTGCACCAGTCTGCCGGCTTACAACTTCAAACCAATGGCGTTGCCCTGACAAATGCTGCGATGGGTAAGAGAGTACAAGTTCGAAACACGTCATCCGGCAAAATTCTGGAAGCCACAGCTGTAGCCAGAGGACTGGTTGAAGTACTTAGATGAATGGCACTGCAATGAGCCCGATTCGTCATTCCTACGGAGGCTAAGCATCCTTAGTAAATACGAGGATAGATCCCCGCCTCTGCGGGAACGCCGGTCTTAAAGCAGTGCCATTCGTACTTAAATTGACTAATCACCACACAGGAGTTAACCGAACGTGGACATTGAAGCACCCGAAAGCCAGGCAGTAGTTACAGAGCTGGATTTGTTGGCCAAAGAGTTCAAGCGCTTGCTGAACGTTGAAACCAGCGTCATGGAGACTCGGAGTGCCGACGCTCTCCCGAGTCTGGTTGATGAAAAAAATCAGGTCGTTACGCAGCTGCAAAGTAAGGAGGCTACGCTGATTGGATTGTTCTCAGAATTCCCGGAGAACGATAGTGTGCAGAAGTTGAAGCAGACATTGACAGAGTGCCAGCAATTGAACCGACAGAATCAGAATATTGCACTCGTTGAGCTGAAGCATACGCAGAATAGTCTCGAACTCTTGAGATCTTTGTTGAAGCTGGATGATCTACCTCTTTATAGTTCTGAAGGACAGATAAAGGTCAAGCGCGAGAAACGAAATTTTGGTAGCGCTTGAGCGAAGCCCTACTGAGGCTTGTCAGAATGTTGGTCAGAAATCTGATTTTGATCACACGTAACATACCCACTTGTGTGAGGTACCTCTCGGCAAAAGAAAACTGGTCGATACCTGCTACAGGAAACCGGAATTTAACTATTCAGCATGGAACCAAGATCTAAGCAGCTTGTCGATTTTAATTCAGATGAACAGCGACAAGTAGCTGTTCAGCCAGGTGGTGAATTAGTACTAAGTGGTATCGCCTTTGATGATGCATCAATCGATATCATCGACACAGACGTGCTCATAACAAATCCGGACACTGGCGAGCAGCTTGTATTGATGGGATTGGCTATATTCCTTTTTGATGAGGAGGAGGTGCCACTCATTTCATTTGATGGTGTAACCATCAGCCCGAACCTGTTGCTTTCCAAAGTGGGCGAGATCGGTAACCTGACTGCACAGGAATTCGTCGCTGTGTCCAGTTTGCTCGAGGAGAGCTTTAAAACGGGCGATAGCGAGGAAGAGTCAGAATCAGAAGCGGAAGCTGTTTCTGAAGTGCTCGCTGCGATCACTGAAGCAATCGCTGCCATGAATCAGGCTCAGGCAGCAGAGTCGAAGGACGTAAACAAGTCCAAAGATGATGGGAAGTATGATCGTAAGGCGGTAGACGAAGAAGGCGATACCTTTCTGGTCGCCCAGAGCACTGCCAGGCCAGAATCACCAGCGCTGGCTGCAGCTTCTGAAGCCCCGGACGTTCCAGCTGCTGAAGTACTCTTTGATCTTTTTCTGTTGCAACCCGGTAGGACGGAGTCTGTAGAGATTTCAGATGGAGTCGAGTCCCGACAAATTCTGGGTGGTGGCGGTTCAGAAGAAGCGGGCTTCAACCCCGAAAATGATGCACAGTTTTCAACAGAGGTGCTCAACTACGGTACGGCCACTGACGATCTAAAAATCCAGACAGATAACCCCAGTCTGTTTGATGAGAACACCATGAGTCGAGTCATTGAGATGACGCCGACCTTCCCGGCTGGTTTTTCTGTTACAGAAGTTCGAGTGTCTGGTTTTCCTGATGGCTTTGATATTGAAGGAGCCACCAAGGTCGGCAATGCCTGGATCATTGAATCGCCGGAGATAAACGCAAGAGGTTCCTTGCGGGTGAATTTGATTTATTCAGTCCCCTCTGATGAGACTTTCAGTGTTGACTTCAGTGTGACTTCTGAATTTCAGGAAGGAGCTGTTGATCAGGATGGTATAGAGCTGGTTGTACCATCAGAAACCAGCATGGTGTCTGAGGATAGCCGTGAATTCGTTGTGCAAGAGGTGTTCAGCGCCAATGATTTGAACTACGTCAATAGCGAGGGTGCTGAAGTTTGGGTGCTGGCGATTAATCCCAACCCTAATCGTGTTTTTTCAGGTTCAGGCAATGATCAGATAACCGGTTCGGTTGGTGTGGATTTCGTTCAAGGTGGCGCTGGTGATGACATCATCGATGGCGGCGCAGGTGACGATGTGCTCAACGGTGAAGGCGGAGACGATCGCCTGCTGCACAACGAGGGCAGTGACAGATTTACAGGTGGCGCTGGTGTGGACACGCTTGATTATTCTGAGCTCATCGTGCCCGTTGATGCTGATCTGTCGGTCCTGATCGACGGATTTGCAAATGTTCATATCGACGCCGATGGTCCAGCCAGCGAAATTGACGAAGTTATCTCTGTAGAAAATATATCAACAGGGTCAGCTAACGATACGTTAACCGGGGATGCTGAAGATAATCGGTTGTCTTCCGGTGGTGGAAATGATCGGCTCGTGGGTGGCGGCGGTAACGATATTCTGGACGGTGGTGCCGATCGTGATATTGCCGACTACAGCGCAAGTACAGGTCCAATCACAACCAATCTTGCTCTGGACACTGACAACGTCTTTATCGACGAATCAAACATTGATACGTTGATTGACATAGAGCATGTTATAGGTAGTGAGTTAGATGACAACCTTGTTGGTGGTGCGGGAGACGATACCTTTGAAGCTGGAGCCGGTGACGATAGACTGTCTGGTGGTGCCGGTAGCAATACGCTGGATGGTGGCGACGGAGAGAGGGATGTTGCGGACTTCACGGGTATTGACAGTGGTGTCAGGGTAGATCTGGGTGGGGCGACAGATGGCGATGGTTATGTGATTGCCAATCACGGCTCCAACGCCGATCGACTGAAAAACATAGAAGATCTGATCGGGTCTGAAAACGACGATCAACTAACGGGAAACGAGCTGGATCAGTTTCTAACCGGGGGTGAAGGTAACGACACGATAGACGGTGCCGAAGGTGCTGATACGCTTGATGGCGGGCTCGGGCAGGACCAGATTGCCGGTGGCAGCGGTGATGACATCTTTATTCACAGTGATGGAAATGATCAACTGGACGGTGGTACAGATCTGGATACGATCGACTTCAGCCTGACTGAAGCCATTACTCAGATCGATGCCACGCTCAATGGTGTAACAGACTCAGCGATAGTTGTTGAGGGCGGCGATGATCTTGTTGTTCGCAATATAGAAAACATAGTCGGTACAGTCGGTGACGATCGATTGCAAGGTGATTCCAGTGACAACATCCTGGATGGCAGGGGTGGCAACGACACTCTGATCGGTGCAGCTGGCAACGATAGCCTCATCGGCGGTGACGGTCGTGACAGCGCAGACTATTCCGTCGCCACCGTTGGCGTGAATATCGATCTGTCTGTGGGTGAAGTGACTAACGATGGATTTGGTGGAGTTGATTCCATTGATGGCATCGAAGATCTTACGGGTAGTGATTACAACGATCTACTCTCCGGAGACGCGCAGGACAATCTTCTTCGCGGTGGTGCAGGTAACGATGTATTGACGGGACGCGCGGGAGACGATCTGTTAGCGGGCGGTGAAGGACTGGATGCTGCCAGTTACGAACAGGCTGGTTCAGCGGTGTCTGTTGATCTTGCTGCTACAGAACTCACTCTGGATGGAGAAGGTGGGCAAGATAAGTTCAGCAGTATTGAATCGGTGATCGGATCTGCATTCAACGATACTTTGCTGGGTGACGAGAACAGCAATACGCTGTCGGGTCTTGGTGGGGACGACTCGCTGAACGGCCGTGATGGTGACGATACATTGCTGGGCGGTTCAGGTAATGATATGCACTTGGCCAGCTCAGGAACAGACAGTCATGACGGTGGTTTGGGTAGCGATACTATTGATTATTCAGACTTTCCAGACGCAGAGAATATCAGCGTCACGCTGTTGGCTAGTGACTACGCACAAGTAACTGTATCCGGTGCAGACAATGATCAAATACGTAATGTAGAGAATGTTATCGGTACTGCTGGAGATGATTTTATCAGTGGTGATTCTCTTGCAAACACACTGAGGGGTGAGGACGGTAACGATACCCTTAGAGGTGGCGCAGGCTCAGATGATTTATCCGGTGGTGAGGGCGATGATCAATTACGATTTGATGACCTGGCCGACGACGGGGTTTCCCTGAGTCTGCCGACTAATACAGCAAGCTATGCGATAGACGGGAGTGTAGATACCTTTAGAGATTTCGAGCGCTATGCTACCACTAATCAGAATGACTCCATATTGTCATCTGACGCTGCTGATGTCGTGGAAGGTCTAGATGGCGACGATCATTTTTTTACCAGTAGCGGTAACGATGAGTTTTTTGGTGGTTCCGGACAAGATGTCGTTGACTACTCTCAAGATCCGGACATTGATCATATTGAAGCCACCCTTGACGAAGGGAACACGATTACGATCAATGTGGTCGGTGGCGATGATGATCAGGTAACAGAGATAGAGAGTGTCATTGGTTCAGCCGGTGCCGATCTGCTAACGGGTGATACTCAGGACAATACCCTGGCGGGTGCTGGTGGTGATGACGTACTTGATGGTGCAGCAGGCGATGACACGCTACTGGGAGAGGCTGGTCAGGATCGCTTTCTCAGCGGCCTGGGTGATGACACCTATGTGGGAGGTGCTGGCATCGATGTCATTGACTACAGCGGTGCTGAGGGTGGTATTTCTGTAGACCTGGGACTCAATGCAGCACTGAATGATGGCTACGGTGATGAAGACACCATACGAACCGTAGAAAACATCATCGGTACGTCAGACAACGACATCATAGCGGGTGACGGCAATGTCAACGTACTGACTGGATCAGGTGGCGACGACATTATTCGGGGCGGTATTGGTTCGGATACCCTCGATGGTGGTGACGGCTTACTCGACGAAGTACATTTTGATGATCTTGTAAACAGTGGTGTCACACTTGATCTCGATGCGGGTACGGCATTCTATCCCGGTGATGCCAGCACAGATGTGCTCCTGGGTTTCGAATTGTATTTCACGACCAACCAGAATGATCAGATTAGAGGTTCAGATGCAGCCGACGCTGTATTTGGTCTGGCAGGTGATGATGTGTTCAGTGCGAGTATGGGCGCTGATTTTCTCAATGGTGGTGCTGACAGTGACAGTCTGGATTATTCAGCTCTCCTCAATGCAACCTCAGTGAACGTGACATTGGATGGCACTCGTACGGTCGTGGTTGCGGTGGATGGCGTGGGTAACCAGAGCATTGCCAATATAGAGAACATAACAGGTACTGATGGCGCTGATGTTCTAGGTGGCGATGCTCTGTCCAACATCCTGATTGGGGGCGCTGGAAATGACAGTGTGTTCGGCGGAGCCGGTAGTGACATTCTTGAAGGAGGCGTCGGTACTGATGAACTGCGATTCGACGAGCTCGGTGCAGTGGGTATCACGTTAACCCTGGGCGAAGGACTGGGTACGGCTACTTACGCTCCTGATAACAGCACGGATACATTCTCAGGCTTCGAGCGGTACCTGACAACACAACAAGACGACGTTGTTCGTACATCCAGTGCTAGTGATGAAGTATTCACACTCGCAGGTAGCGACCAGATAGAAGCCAGTCTCGGCGTTGACACAATAGATGGCGGGCTCGGTGATGACTCCATCGATTATTCCGGTTTGGTCGGTGTTTCCGGTATTCAGGTGGCCCTGGACAATGCAGTGCCTGTTCAAGTGGTTGTCGATGGTGCAGATGATGACACTATCAGCAATATAGAAAACGTCATAGGCACAGACAGCGACGATACGATTTCAGGTGATGGCCAGCAGAACAAGCTCGTCGGTTTTGGTGGTGCAGATGTTCTATCCGGCAATGGTGGTGATGATGAATTGCTGGGTGGTCTTGGTGATGACCGTCTAAGAGGTGGCGACGGAAACGACATTCTGGATGGGGCGCAGGGTCGTGATACGGCAAGTTATACGGATGCATCAGGTGGTGTTGCAGTTGATCTGTCCACGGGCATTGCAACCAATGACGGTTTTGGTGGTTCTGATGTGCTACGAAATATTGAAAACGTTGAAGGCAGCGATTTTGCTGATCTACTGCGCGGTAGCCGCAACGGTAACGATGTTGCGGGAGGCGCTGGTGACGATATCATCTACGGTGGATTAGGATCAGATAACCTGACCGGTGGAGCGCATGTATCTGGCGATATCCTGCGTTTCGATGATCTTGATGGAGCCGGCATACTGTTGGATCTGGGGTTGAGTAGAGCCACTTTTAGCGGAGATCTTTCTGTTGATACGTTTAGCGGATTCGAGCGCTATGTGGGAACCCAGCAAGGTGATACGCTGGTAGGCAGTATCGCCGCCGACGTGGTCAACATGCTGGGTGGAGACGACGACTTAAGCGCATCCGCAGGTAGTGATGATCTGGATGGTGGAGCCGGTTCCGACACACTGGATTACTCAGAACTCACTGGTGTCAGTGGTGTTGATATAAGGCTCAATGGCACAAACCCGGTGCGTGTCACTGTAGCTGGAGGCGACGACGATACCATTGCTAACATCGAAAATCTGAAAGGTAGTACGGGTGATGATGTGTTGGGTGGGGATGCGTCTGACAACCAGCTGGAAGGTATGGCAGGCTCTGATCAGTTTATCGCCAGTGCTGGTGCGGACACGCTGGTAGGGGGCGAAGGCTCCGATACGCTGGACTATAGCTCTTTCTTTTCGGCAGGTTCCATTGCCGTCACTTTACAAGGAGATACTTTTACCAGCGTATCCGTTGTAGGCAGTGCCAACGACACTGTTTCTGGTATAGAGAACATTGTTGGCACCGCGGGTAGTGATGTCATTGCAGGCGATGATGAAGACAACAAACTGGAAGGGCGTTTTGGTAGCGACACGCTAACAGGTGGGCGTGGATCCGATACGGTTCTGGGTGGTGAAGGGGCGGATACCATTATCGGTGGTGAGGGCGTTGACACTACAGATGGCGGAGCCGGGCTGGACACGATCGACTATTCGCGTCTGCCTGCTGGACAGTCAATCGACGTTGCATTGAACGAAGCTACTGACGCAAGCGTCTCAATTGCTGGCGGCGATAACGATACCGTTCGCAACGTTGAAAATGTAATAGCAACGAGCGGTAGCGATCGAGTCATCGGAGACACGCAGCAGAACATACTGCAAACGCTGGCGGGTGACGATATATTGGGTGCGTCAGCGGGTAGCGACATACTGGATGGCGGGTTGGGTGTCGATACCGCAGACTATTCCGTGCTGGCTGGTGTACAACGTATCACAGTTGCACTGGATGGCAGCAACGCTACAACAGTGCAAGTTAGTGGCGGTTCTGATGATCAGATTCTGGGAGTCGAGAATGTTATCGGTACGGATGGTGATGACTCTCTGACTGGAGATTCTCAGAACAACCAATTGCAAGGGGGACTGGGTAACGATACGCTTGCGGGAGCCGCTGGCGATGATGTACTGGATGGTGGCACGGGCGCATTTGTCGATTCAGTGAGTTATGCCGATGCGACGATAGGTGTGACTGTCGATCTTGTTTCTGGTATTACATCAGAAGACGGACACGGTAGCGTTGATACGCTGATTGATATAGAAGAGGTAACCGGATCAGACCATTCTGACATCATAACCACTGCAGCTAGTACACAAAGTATTCAGGCAGGAGCAGGTGATGATGACATTACCTTGGGGCTTGGTGTCATCAGCGTTGACGGAGGATCCGGCTCGGATACCGCAGATTATTCAGCGTTGGGCTCTGCCAATGCCATCAGTGTAGAACTCAATGGGCTGAATGCCGTCACGCTGTCAGTTACCGGGTCGACTGATCACACTCTGATAGCGATCGAAAACATCATTGGTAGTCAAGGTGATGATGTCATCACGGGGGACAACAATGACAATACTCTAGATGGTGGAGCAGGTAACGATATTCTTCAGGGATTAGGTGGGGATGATAATCTCATCGGCGGTATAGGAATCGATGAAGCCGACTACTCTCAGGCTGGTTCGGGTGTTGAAGTCAATCTGCAAGTCAATAGGGCGCGCAATGATGGTGAGTCGGGTAGTGACACACTATCCGGTATAGAGAATCTGTCTGGTTCCAGCTTTGACGACGTACTCTCCGGCGACAACAGTGACAATACACTGAAAGGTAATTCGGGCGATGATACGCTGGATGGCGGAGCGGGCGCAGACATCTTGCAAGGGGGTGGTGGCACGGATCAGATCATTGCCAGTGAAGGTGCTGACATTACGGACGGTGGTGCCGGTGTGGATACGGTTGATTTCTCTGCGCTTACCTCGGGGCAATCAATCAACGTGGATCTGAACGAATCCACCGATGCCACAGTAACGATAGCGGGTGGTACTGATCAGACAATCCGTAATGTCGAGAACGTGATCGGTACGGGTGAAGATGATCAGATAACCGGTGATGCACAACAGAACAGCCTGCAGACGCTGGCTGGTGATGATGTGTTGGGCGCCTCGGGTGGTGCTGATACATTAGACGGTGGTTCTGGTGTGGATACAGTGGACTATTCGTTGCTGGCGGGTGTTCAGCGTATTATCGTAGCCTTGAACGGGAGTAATGCAAGTACGGTCCAGGTCAGCGGTGGGACCGATGACCAGATAGTGAATATCGAGAACGTGATCGGTACTGATGGCAACGATACGTTAACCGGTGATTCACAGGATAACCGCCTGGAAGGTCGACTGGGTGATGACACCCTTATCGGTGCTGGTGGTAACGATGTGCTCGACGGTGGTGCTGGCCTGGCAGACACGGTGGATTACAGTGCAGCCCCGAACGATGTCAATATTGATCTGGCCAGAGGTATTGCCTCAGCTGATGGCTATCTGGCGGTGGATACGGTCCTCAGTGTTGAGAACGTGATCGGCTCTGCCAACGAGGATACTATTGCAGGAAGTTCTGCGGCCAACACCTTGGACGCGGGCGCAGGTGATGATGCGTTAAGTGCCTCTGCAGGCAGCGATAATATAGACGGCGGCACCGGTTCGGACACGCTGGACTACTCAGGTTTGACCGGCGTTACGGGAGTATCAGCGCAACTGAACGGCGCCAGCACCGTAACGGTCACGGTAGGGGGGGGGGATAACGACACCGTAATCAATATTGAAAATCTGGTGGGTAGCACGGGTGATGATGTGCTCGGTGGAGATAACAACGCAAATCGTCTTGAGGGGTTGGATGGTTCAGACCGATTCTTTGCTAGCGCCGGCGTTGATGTGATTGTCGGTGGTGATGGGTCAGACACGATTGATTACAGCACGCTCTCAGCAGCTAGCGCGATTGCGGTGACTCTGCAAGATGCAGCACCTACAACCGTGATCGTAACAGGCAGTGACAATGACACAATAGCGGGCGTAGAAAATATTGTCGGTACGTTCGGCGACGACACACTGATTGGTGATGCACAGGATAATACACTGGACGGTCGTGCGGGCGACGATACGCTCGATGGTGGAGCAGGTGCAGACACCTTGCTC